>Ga0210044_10004618_pt1 | contig 19132 bp, 20 predicted proteins | sample CryGey13umfilter_2_FD_183959 | JGI IMG/M metagenome (GOLD analysis project Ga0210044, IMG submission 183959) | Groundwater microbial communities from aquifer in Utah, USA - Crystal Geyser 4/9/14 3 um filter (SPAdes) (version 2) | ecosystem: Environmental > Aquatic > Deep subsurface >... | reverse complement strand
TCATGTCGATCACCATCCTTGCGATGATCAACCCGTTCGTCCAATCACACCTAATCTTGCCGCTTCAGGCTCATTCCTGGTTGGAAATACAGGCCTCGTTCAGGCTCATTCCTCATTGGACAAGGCTCTTTCCGCCCAATCTCCTCCGTCAGATATATACTGATAAAGATTGGGCCATGCTTCAAGCACGTCCATGTTCGTTTGAGCATCATCCCGGCGACGAGGAGTGTCGGGCATCGCGCAAGACTAGTTGCAGCTTGGTGGTTTCAATCACTCTTCCGAAGGAATGAGACCTATGAACATACAAACCCAGACTGGAGGCTGAAATGACTTTCCGACGCATGTTGATTCTTTGCTTGATGCTGTTTACCCCGCTGTTCACAGCGCAGGCAGTCAGTGCCCCCATAAACGATGCCGCCGCGTTGCGAGGCGTCAAGCAAGGTAAAGGCGTTTTTCTGATTGACTTCAACGATCCAAAGAAAACTGCCCTCTATCTTGAACTTATCAAGGGCACCCATGCTGGTCTGACCCGGCAAGGTGTGAAACCCCATTTCGTTATCGTCTATATTGGGCCGACGGTGCGGTTCCTCAGCACTGCACCAGATGCCGAACTGGAATTTGAACAGGGTGATGCTCTTAAGTCGATTGCTGAGCGGGTAAAAGAACTAAATCATCTAGGGGTCAGGCAAGAAATCTGCGCCGTCGCTACAAAGATATTCAAAGTCCCCAACGAAACCGTATTGCCTGGTCTCACGCTAGTAGGCGACGGATTTATTTCCCTGATTGGATGGCAGACCCAAGGCTACAAACTGATTCCATTGTTCTGAAATCGTTCGAACAGTTCGACAAACTGGCGGAGGAACACAAGCGGCTGGCCTTTATGCTGATTAGCGCCTGCGCCACGTCAACGGTGAACTGACGCTACTCCACGAATGACGACAGTTGAAGGTGTCGAAAACCCTTCGAAATGCTCGCTATGCGGGCTGCTCAGGCATAACCGGCTCAATGGCCGGGCAGCACCAGATCGGATGTGCCCGTGCAGACCCAGCGGGGGAACTCGCGGGATGTGTCGATACAGCCGCCATCGACGTACACGCCTTGCGGCTCCCTGAGCCGCAGCATTATTTTCAGGATTCGTTCGACCTCCGCCGGGTCATTCATCGAGGTTCGCACGAGCTCTTCAACTTTCGTTTCGTCGATCCGCAACTCGCCGGTCTGGTCCCGAAAAGTTGCATGTCGCCAATGAAACAATTCCAGGCACTTCGAAGCCAGCGTGTACGGTTTGCCCCTCTTCCAGAGGTTGGTAAACAACCCTCCGCCCAGGTAGAGCACCCATGAACCCTCATAACCTGTCACATCCGAGGAATGATCGTCAGGATTACGGAACCAGAGCCGATCTCCAGGGACGTAATACTTCGGCGGTAGCGGCTCGCTCATGGAGCCATACTCGCGCAGAAAGACTTCATGGAATTCCCCCGACATGATTGCCCGGGTCTCCCACTGCCGTTGCAGTTGGCGGAATAGTTCGGGGTTGCAGGCTATCAATTCTTGCGCGATGCCGAGCAGAATGACATACTCGGTCGCCCGGTAGCAGGAAAACGAATAGAGCCTACCCGACACATCGGGCTGGGTCGCCTTCCGTAGCGCGGTGACCAGGTGGCTGCCAGGCAGGAGGGTGAAGCCCCGGCCCTTGGCATAAGTCCAGCAATCTGCGGGCCGCTCGGCCTCATCCGTTTGGAATGCCAGCTCAGTCCTGCACGCAGCCTCGACGATATTTTTTCTGATGCGAACCGCCGACGCGAGTTCGGCATGATTCGGAAACTCGAACGCAACGGGGCCAAGCAGCATGGCCAGTATGATTTCCCGTTCGAGATCGCTGGAATTGCCCAAAGTGCCGAGATCGAGTTTCTGACATAACTGCGTCGTATCGTAGTCTGGCGCCCACTCGCGGGCAAACTCCCGACGTAGCTCGAACCTGACGGAGGGGCGATCGACATCCGGCTCGTCGGTCGCCTTCACATACCGGTCTAGGCCGAGCGCTTCGAGTTGCCCCAGGAAGCTCCGCCGTGCCGATTCGACGTTTTGTACCGTCCCAAGTATCCGACATCCCCCGAAACGTGGATCGAAACCTTTAGTCGCGCCGTTCATGGAACCGCCCCGGCTCTATAGCCCGTAGTCAACGCTGCGGCTCCCCGCCTTTCGTGAGAACGGGTACTGGCGATGCTGAAGCGGGCAAGTGCAGCCCCGTCGATTTTGGTCTGGGACGCCTTCGCCATGCTGTGTTGTGACACCGGAATACACCATTAGATGAACTGACACCGATTAAAAATGAGTAAAAGTATCAATAGTTCCGGCATCCAGGTCAAGAGTGCGGCGCAAGCTTTTCCAAGTCTGTGGTTCATCCGGGCTTGTCGCTAGGCGCGGCATCCTCGGCGGCGGCGAGATGGCTCTGTTCGATACCGAGTCGACCGTACCAAGCGAACAAGGGCGCCTAGGCGCCCTTGTTCGTAGATATTGTTGCTTCGTGTAGTTTACTTCTTCTCGGTGACGCCCGTTTCTTCAATCTTTGCCTTGGCGCGCAAATCGGAGATCATCTTGTCGATTTGCTGTTGCTGCGCGCGCTGGCGCAGGTTCTGTTTCACTTCGTCGAAGGGTGGCGCTTGAGTTGCGCGCGAATCTTCGAGCTTGATGATATGCCAGCCGAACTGGCTCTTCACCGCTTCAGTGGTGTACTTGCCTTTTTGTAACTTGGTCATGGCGGCACTGAATTCCGGCACGAAATTGGATGGGGCGGCCCATCCCAGATCGCCACCCTTGGCCTTGGAACCCGGATCTTTCGATTTTTCAGCCAGCTTCTCGAATTTCTCGCCTTTTTTCAGCCTGGCAATGATGTCTTTTGCTTCGGCTTCCTTTTCCACCAGGATGTGGCGAGCGTGGTATTCCTTGTCGCCCATCTGGGCTTTGATTTTGTCGTATTCGGCTTTCAATACATCATCGCCGAGGGGGTTGTTCTTGACGTAGTCCTGCAGGTAAGCGCGGATCAGTATGGTTTGCCGTGCGAGGTCGATCTGGGTGTTCACGTCGGCCAACTTGTCCATGCCTTTCTTGGCTGCTTCCTGGGCGAGAATTTCCTCAATAATCAGCTTGTCACGAAGGCTTTTCCGCACTTCGGGGGAATCCGGCTGGCCCTGCTGCTGGGATTGCTTGAGCAGGAAGTCGAAACGTGTCTGGCTGATCGGGGCGCCGTTTACCGTGGCGATGGCGGCCGTGCTGATCGCGCTGACAGCAGGCGCTACAGCGGATTTCGCACTATCCTGAGCGTTGCAAGAAGCGAGAGTGAGCATGCTGCCGATGGAGATTGCAAGAATTCGGGATTTGTATGCAAACATCAATGACATCCTTAATGGTTTAAAAAAATTTGAAGGCTAATTATAGCCTATCTGGTTCTCGCCGGGAGTGTACGCTCTTATGCTGATTGCGTGTATCTCTTTTTGCAGCATTTCTTCCAGCAGTTCGTTAATCATGCGGTGTCTGGCGATCGGCGATTTGCCGGCGAATTGGGCTGAGACGATCGTCAGGCGGTAGTGTCCGCCGCCGCCCTTGGCGCCTTCATGGCCGGCATGCCGGGCGCTTTCATCCTCGATTTCCAGGCGTTCCGGGGAAAGCGGGGCGAGTCGTTCACGAATTTTTTCCGGTGTGCTCATGCAGGCAGCACTTTCTTGAATGGTTTGACGGTAACCCGTTCGAAAACCCCGGTCGCGAGGTAAGGGTCAGCCTTGGCCCAAGTTCGTGCGGCTTCCAGAGATTCGAATTCGGCCACGATCAGGCTGCCGGAAAACCCTGCTGGTCCGGGGTCGGGGCTGTCGATGGCGGGAAATGGGCCAGCCAGCGCCAACCGCCCGTCCCGCTGCAAGGCGTCCAGACGAGCGAGGTGTGCGGGGCGGGCGGCCAGGCGTTTTTCCAGGCTGTCCGGTGCGTCATCGCCGACAATGGCGTACAGCATCACTGAGCGTCCTTCTCTTCTTCAACTTCAACCACGTATTTTGCCAGCAACATGCCCTGGCCGAGGACGAATACCAGCATCAGGCCAAGAATGCCGAACAATTTGAAGTTGACCCAGATGTTTTCGTCATAGGTGAAAGCCACATACAGGTTGACGAATCCCACCACGATAAAGAAAGTGGCCCAGCCCAAATTCAGTCTGTGCCAGATTTTTTCCGGCAGGACCATCTGTTTTCCCATCATGGCTTTAATCAGATTTTTCCTGAAGGCGATTTGGCTGATTAGCAGTACGCTGGCAAACAGCCAGTAGAGGACGGTCGGTTTCCACATGATGAAGGTTTTATCGTGCAGGAGCAGGGTCGCGCCGCCGAACACCGTGATGATCACCAGGGTGATCCACAGCATCTTGTCTGCCTTGCCGTGGCGGAAATGTACCCAGCCGATTTGGCCGAACGTGGCCACGATAGCGACAGCCGTGGCCATCAGGATAGGCAGTTGTTTCGTGTCCGCCAGATAGCCGATCGAGGCCGCCAGCGCGGCAGCTTGATCGGGATATGATCCCGCAAGTTTGAACGCACCATAGAAGAGAATGAGGGGAAACAGGTCGAAAAGGAATTTCATCAGGGCTGGTCGGATTACGCATCATTTCATCGAGACCCGTATTTTGCTATGATTCGGGTTGTTTTAACAAGCCCACCCCAAATGTCTTCCGTTATTGATCTGCATAGTCACTCAACTATTTCCGATGGTTTGCTCACTCCTTTTGAGCTGGTCCAGAGGGCGACTGCCCAAGGCGTCAGAGTGCTGGCGCTGACCGATCATGACGATGTGGCCGGACTGGACGAGGCGCGCGCGGCTGCGACCGGGGCGGGCATTGCGCTGGTTGATGGCGTCGAGATTTCGGCAAGCTGGAACAAACGCAGCGTGCATATCGTCGGTCTGCGCATAAACCCCGCTTACGAGCCGCTACGAGACGGTTTGGCGGCGATTCGTGCCGGCCGCAGCGAACGCGCCATGCGCATCGCCGCCGAGCTGGAAAAAATCGGCATCCTGGGCAGCCTGGAAGGCGCTTACGCCTATGCCGCCAATCCCGGCATCATCAGCCGCACCCACTTTGCCCGCTTTTTGGTGGCAAAGGGCATCGTCAAGGATACCCGTACCGTGTTCAAAAAATACCTGGTCAAGGGCAAGCCGGGCTATGTGGAGCACCGCTGGGCCGATTTTGCCAATGCAATCGGCTGGATCCGCGCCAGTGGCGGAATCGCGGTGCTTGCCCATCCCGGTCGCTACGATCTGGGCAGGACCAATCTGGACAGCCTGATCGCCGATTTCAAGGAAGTCGGCGGCGAGGCAATCGAAGTGGTGACGGGCAACCATACCGCCGAGCAGTTCATTCAATTTGCCAACTACGCCAGGGAGTTCAATTTGCTGGCTTCCTGCGGTTCCGATTTCCACGGTGTGGGCGAAAGCTACAGGGATTTGGGTCGTTTGCCCGCGTTGCCGTCCGGCTGCAAGCCGGTGTGGCACAACTGGCCGGAGATGAGTCCTGAGTTGGCAGAGCATGTAGGGCGGAAAAGCGAAGCGCCTTCCGCCGCACGGGTCTAAACAATCATGTCCCAATTTTTTGTCATTCATCCCGAAAATCCGCAGCCGCGCCTGATTCACCAGACGGCGGATATTATTCGCAACGGTGGGGTGATCGCCTATCCGACTGATGCCAGCTATGCCTTGGGATGCGGCCTGGGCGACAAGGAGGCGCAACAGCGCATCCGCGCGATCCGTGGTGTGGATGAAGACCATCCGCTGACCCTGGTATGCCGCGACCTGGCCGAGATTTCCGTTTATGCCAAAGTGGATAATCGCCAGTTCCGGCTGCTCAAGGCGAATACGCCGGGCTGCTACACTTTTATCCTGGAAGCGACGCGGGAGGTGCCGAAGCGATTGCAGCACCCGAAGCGCAAGACCGTTGGCCTGCGCGTGCCGGACCATCCGATTCTCCAGGCGCTGCTGGCCGAGTTGGGCGAGCCCTTGTTGAGCTCGACCCTGCAATTGCCTGGGGACGACCAGCCGCTCAACGACCCTTATACTATTCGCGACTTGCTCGAGCGCCAGGTTGATCTGGTTTTGGATGGGGGCTATGGCGATGTGGAAACCACCACCGTGATCGACCTGAGCGGTGAGACGCCGGCGCTGGTGCGGGCGGGCAAGGGAGACATACACCCGTTTGGGCTGGAACTGGAAGAATAAATGGAATTAAGCATCGTACAACAGGTCGCCGTTTATGCTTTGCCGGTGGTGTTTGCCATCACCCTGCACGAGGCGGCGCATGGCTACGTCGCCAAGCACTTCGGCGACACCACCGCCTACATGCTGGGAAGGGTGAGCTTGAACCCGCTACGCCACATCGATCCGGTCGGCACCGTGTTGATTCCGCTTATAACCCTGTATCTGGGCGGCATCCTGTTCGGCTGGGCCAAGCCGGTGCCGGTGAATTTCAACCACTTGCGCAACCCGAAGAAGGACATGCTGTGGGTGGCGCTGGCCGGTCCCGGCGCGAACCTCGCCATGGCGCTCGGCTGGGCGGTGGCGATGAAGCTCGCCAACATGATGCCGGACAGCCCGTTTTCCCTGCCGATGGCGCTGATGGGCATGGCGGGAATCAACATCAATGTCGTGCTGATGGTGCTTAATTTGCTGCCGCTACTGCCGCTGGACGGCGGACGCATCGCTGTCAGCCTGTTGCCGAACCGGTTGGCCTACCGCTATTCCTTGCTGGAACCCTATGGCATGATTTTACTGGTGATCCTGCTGTTCAGCGGCGTGCTGGGGGCCGTCATGTGGCCGCTGATTAACGTGACAAAATCGTTGATATTGCTGCTATTCGGGATTTGACAAGGCGTAGGGTGGGCACAAAGGCGTGCCCACCCTACCGGATATTTGATAAGGAAGAATCAAGAACATGTTTACTGAACGCGTTTTGTCCGGCATGAGACCGACCGGGAGACTGCATCTTGGCCACTACCACGGCGTACTGAAAAACTGGATTAAATTGCAACACGAATACGAGTGCCTGTTTTTTGTCGCCGACTGGCATGCGCTGACCACCCATTACGACACGCCCGACATTATCGAACAGAGCGTCTGGGACATGGTGATCGACTGGCTCGCCGCCGGGGTAGACCCATCCAGAGCGACCCTGTTCATCCAGTCGCGCGTGCCCGAACACGCCGAACTGCACCTGCTCCTGTCGATGATGACGCCGCTGGGATGGCTGGAGCGGATGCCGACCTACAAGGACCAGCAGGAAAAACTCAGCGGCAAGGATTTGAGCACCTACGGCTTCCTCGGCTATCCGCTGCTGCAGGCGGCGGATATCCTGATCTATCGCGCCAACCAGGTGCCGGTGGGCGAGGATCAGGTGCCGCACATCGAGTTTACGCGCGAGCTGGCGCGGCGCTTCAACCATCTCTACGGGCGTGAGCCGGGCTTCGAGGAAAAGGCGGAAGCCGCAATCAAGAAGCTTGGTGGCAAGCGCGCCAAGCTCTACGAGGAACTGCGCACCCGCTACCAGCAGGAGGGCGACGAAGAGGCGCTGGAATCCGCTCGTGCCTTGCTTAATGACCAGCATAACCTGTCTTTGGGCGACCGCGAGCGGCTGTTCGGCTATCTCGAGGGCGGCGGCAAGATGATTCTGGCCGAACCACAGGCGCTACTCACTGCGGCTTCAAAAATGCCGGGGCTGGATGGGCAGAAGATGTCGAAATCCTACAACAACACCATTTCCCTGCGCGAGGATGAAGACAGCGTGGCGAAGAAAATCCGCACCATGCCGACCGATCCGGCGCGGGTGCGGCGCACCGATCCCGGCACGCCTTCGATCTGTCCGGTATGGCAGTTCCATTTGGTCTATTCTGAAGAAGGCCGCAAGGAATGGGTGCGGCAGGGCTGCACTAGCGCCGGTATCGGTTGCCTGGAGTGCAAGCAGCCAGTGATCGACGCGGTGCTGGAAGAGCAGAAGCCGATGCGCGAACGGGCGCAGATGTACATGGACGATCCCACCCTGGTGCGCAACATCATTTCCGACGGCTGCGAAAAGGCGCGTGAATTGGCATCCGAAACCATGCGCGATGTGCGCGAAGCGATGGGGTTGAATTACGGTTAGAAGTCAGCTATCAGTTAGAGTAGGGTGGGCACGACCTTGTGCCCACGCGGAAATCAAACTGCGTGGGCAGACGAAACCCACGTCTGCCCACCCTACATGAGTGCTATGTCAGGAATACCATGCCAAGAAAAAAGAAAATCACGCTAGATCAGGAGCTCCTCGAAGGCGAGGTGCTACGCTCCACGGATGTCGAAGAGGAAGCTGCGCCGCCGGTTCCTGCCGGTATTTATCCCACTACACTTTACCTGCTGCCACTGTCGGAGCGCCCATTTTTTCCTGCGCAGACCCTGCCATTGTTGATGAACGAGGGGCCATGGCTGGAAACGGTGAAGAAGATCGGCGAAACGCCACAGCAGATGGCGGGCATTATCCTGGTCAATCTTCCCCACACCGAAGGGGCCGCGCCGGGGGATTTCTATTCCATCGGCACGCTCGTGCGCATCCATCACCCGGTACGCGGAGAAGGCAAGATCCAGTTCATTGCCGAGGGTCAGAGCCGCTTCCGCATCGTTAAATGGATTTCCAGCAAGCCGCCCTATGTGGCGCAGGTCGAATACCCCCTTGAAATTGCGCGCAACGAGGATGAGCTGAAGGCCTATGCGATGGCGATCATCAACACCATCAAGGAGTTGATGCCACTCAACCCGCTGTATAGCGAGGAACTCAAGTTCTTCCTCAACCGCTTCAGCCCGAACGAGCCGTCGCTGCTGGCCGATTTCGCCGCTTCCCTGACTACCGCATCGAAAGAGGAGTTGCAGTCGGTGATGGATGCCTTCAACCTGCGCCGCCGCATGGAGAAGGTGCTGGTGCTGATCAAGAAGGAACTTGAGGTCGCCAAGCTCCAGTCGCAGATCCGCGAACAGGTCGAGCAGAAGATGACCAAGCAGCAGCGCGAGTTTTTTCTGCGCGAGCAGCTCAAGGAAATCCAGAAAGAGCTGGGGCTGGCCAAGGACGACAGGACCGCCGATATCGAACGTTTCAGCGAACGGTTGGCCAAGCTGAAACTTTCCGTATCGGCGCAAAAGCGCGTCGACGAGGAGATGCAGAAGCTTTCGGTACTCGAATCCGGCTCGCCGGAATACGCAGTGACGCGCAACTATCTCGACTGGCTGAGCCAGTTGCCGTGGGGCAAGTTTTCCAGGGACAAGCTCGACCTCGCCCGTGCGCGCAAGATACTCGACCACGATCATGATGGTCTCGACGACGTCAAGGAACGCATCATCGAGTTCCTTGCCGTGGGTTCGCTCAAGGGCGAAATTGCCGGTTCCATTCTGTTGCTGGTGGGGCCGCCCGGTGTCGGCAAGACTTCCATCGGACGATCCATCGCCAACGCTTTGGGACGCAAGTTCTACCGCTTTTCCTTGGGTGGAATGCGCGACGAGGCCGAGATCAAGGGCCACCGCCGCACCTACATCGGTGCCATGCCGGGCAAGTTTGTTCAGGCGATCAAGGAATGCGGCGTGGCCAACCCGGTGATCATGCTCGACGAGATCGACAAGATCGGCGCTTCCTATCAGGGCGACCCCGCCTCGGCGCTGCTCGAAGTGCTCGACCCAGAGCAGAACGTCGATTTCCTCGATCACTATCTGGACGTGCGTTTCGACCTGTCCAAGGTGCTGTTCATCTGCACCGCCAACCAGCTTGACACTATCCCCGCGCCGCTGCTGGACCGGATGGAGACGATCCGGCTTTCCGGCTACATCACCGCCGAGAAGGTGCAAATCGCCAAACACCACCTGTGGCCCAAGCAGCTCAAAAAGGCGGGGCTGAAGCGCGGCAATCTCACCATCACCGAAGCCGCGCTGAAGCGCGTCATCGAGGGCTTTGCGCGCGAGGCCGGGGTACGGAATCTGGAAAAACAGCTAGGCAGCATGGTGCGCAAGGCGGTGGTCAAGATCGTCGGCGGCGAGGAGTCGCCCATTCGCCTGGGTGTCGATGAGGTTGAAGAATATCTGGGCAAGCCGGTGTTCATGCCGGAAAAGCCGATCACCGGCATCGGTGTGGTGACGGGCCTGGCCTGGACGGCGATGGGCGGCGCCACGCTGTCGATCGAAGCAACCCTGGTGCACACCAAGAACCGCGGTTTCAAGATGACCGGCAAGCTCGGCGAGGTGATGCGCGAGTCGGCGGAGATCGCCTACAGCTATGTTTCCTCTCATCTCAAGGCGTTCAAGGGCACCCCGACGTTTTTCGACGAAGCCTTTGTCCACCTGCATGTGCCGGAAGGGGCGACGCCCAAGGACGGCCCGAGCGCAGGCGTCACCATGGCTACCGCGCTGCTGTCGCTGGCGCGCCACGAGAAAATTTCCCGCCCGCTCGCCATGACCGGCGAACTGACCCTGACCGGCGAAGTGCTGCCTATCGGCGGGTTGCGCGAGAAGGTGATCGCGGCAAGGCGTATCCGCATCACGGAGCTGATCTTCCCGGAAGCCAACCGGCGCGATTTCGACGAGCTGCCGGATCACATCAAGGAAGGCGTGACAGCGCATTTTGTGAGACAATTCAAGGATGTGGTAAAGATTGTATTTGGTTGAAAGTCACCCCCTAAACTGCGGAGGACGCAGAGGAAACCCACTCTCTGCATTTAACCTCCGCGTCCTCCGCGTCCTCCGCGTCCTCTGCGGTGAGAATGAATGTCTGTAACTGTTGATACGCCCGTTGCCCGCATCCACGGTGAGCCGCTTGCCGAGATGCCGCATGACCTCTATATTCCGCCCGATGCGCTCGAGGTGTTTCTCGAAACTTTCGAAGGCCCGCTCGATCTCCTGCTATACCTGATCCGCCGCCAGAATCTGGATGTGCTTAACATCCAGATGGCGGAGCTGACCCGGCAGTACATGCACTATGTTGAAATGATGCATGCAGGCCAGCTCGAGCTGGCGGCCGAGTACCTGCTGATGGCGGCGCTGCTGATCGAGATCAAGTCGCGCATGTTGCTGCCGCGCCGCGACGAGAGCACCGGGGACGAAACCGACCCGCGCGCCGAGCTGGTGAGAAGGCTGTTGGAATACGAGCAGATGAAGCTGGCGGCACAGCGCCTGGATGAGCTGCCTGTGGCCGGGCGCGATTTTGCCCTGGTTCAGGTATGGCTGGAGCAGGCCGCGGCAAAGCGCCTGCCGGAAGTCAGCCTGGACGATCTGAAACAGGCCTGGCTGGGCGTGCTGGCGCGCGCCAGGGTCAATCGCCACCACAAGGTGAGCCGTGATGAGCTGTCGGTACGCGAGCACATGAGCCGCCTCCTGCGTCGCCTGAAGAACGAGCGCTTCGCCGAGTTCGGCGCGCTGTTCGACCCGACACGGGGCGTACCGGAGCTGGTGGTGACCTTCCTCGCCGTGCTGGAGCTGGTCAGGGAAAGCCTGGTCGTGGTCACCCAGCAGGAGCCTTTCGCGCTGATTTATGTAAAGTTGAGCCATGCAGACGTCTAATCTGAGAGAGATTAAACTGGTGCTGGAAACCGCTTTGCTGGTGGGCCAGGAGCCGCTTTCCCTGCACGATCTGAAAAAGCTGTTCGACTTCGAGCTGAGCACGGATATTCTGCGCAAACTCCTGGAAGAGCTGCGCCAGGACTGGACGGGGCGCGGCGTGGAACTGGTCAGCGTGGCGAGTGGCTGGCGCTTCCAGGCGCGCGCCGAATACCAGAAACATCTCGACCGCCTCAACCCGGAAAAGCCGCCGCGCTATTCCCGCGCCGTCATGGAAACCCTGGCGATCATCGCCTACAAGCAGCCGGTGACGCGTGGCGACATCGAGGAAATTCGCGGCGTTACGGTCAGCAGTCAGGTGATCAAAACACTGGAAGAGCGCGGCTGGATTGATGCGGTGGGACACCGCGACGTGCCGGGCCGACCGGCGCTGTTCGCCACCACCAAACAAATGCTCGACGATCTCGGTTTGCGCTCGCTGGAGGAATTGCCGCAGTTGGAGCAGAGTGACGTAAATTTACTCGCAACACCTGACGAATAACGGAAAGAGAAAATGTAGGTTGGGTTAGCGGTTTTATCGCGTAACCCAACAAACCCAAGATTCCTTCAACATGTTGGTTTTTTTGAAGTTTAGGTTTGTCGCCTAGCAGCCTGTCTGACTTGAAGAATCGAAGCGAAAATTCGGCTGGGCGAGGACAGATTTTGCCGGTTTTGCAGGTCAATAGTCGTTCTATTGACCAAAAAAGCGGCGAAATATGGACCGCCCAGGCGGATTTGCAGCCGATTTCCTTCAAGTCAGACAGGCTGCTAGAGGTGCCTACTTTTGGTGGGTTACGGCGCAAAAGACCGCGCCTAACCCAATCTACATGACTCATATTTGATAACGAATGATTGAAAGCAGGACGATATGCCAGAAAAGAAGGATTCCACCGGACCGCGTTCCGATTCATCGCCAAGGAAGAAGGCGAGCACCCAGGAATACCGTGGCGGCAAGAAGACACCGTTTCGCAAACCGCTGAAGGCGCAAAGCGAAGTGAAGCTTGCCTGGGAAGAAGAAGTCCCCGCTCCCACCCATGAAGTTGAGGAGAGCGATGCCGTTGCCGACAAAGCCGACACGCCGCATGTGCGTCGAGGTCATCAGCCGACCCAGAAGCTGCAGAAGATACTGGCCCAGGCCGGACTGGGCTCGCGCCGCGACATGGAAGAGCTCATCAAGGCCGGGCGGGTGACGGTCAACGGTCAGGTGGCCGAATTGGGCGCGCGCATCAGCGATGAAGACATGGTGCGAGTGGATCGCAAGAACGTCCGGGTTCGTGCGGCGGGCAAGATGCCGCGCATCATGCTCTACCACAAGCCGGAAGGCGAGATCGTCAGCCGTGACGACCCGGAAGGCCGTCCCAGCGTGTTCGATCGCTTGCCACAGATGAGAACTTCGAAATGGATCGCCATCGGACGCCTGGATTTCAACACCAGCGGCCTGCTGATTTTCACCACCTCCGGCGAACTGGCCAATCATTTGATGCACCCGCGTTTCGAGGTGGAGCGCGAATACGCGGTGCGCACCCTGGGCACGCTCACGCCCGAGCAGATGGAGCAGCTTACGGCGGGGATCGAGCTTGAGGACGGCACGGCGAGTTTCGATACGATTTCCAACCAGGGCGGTGAAGGCATCAACCACTGGTATCGCGTCTCCTTGCGCGAGGGCCGCAACCGCGAGGTGCGGCGCATGTTCGAAGCGCTCGGCCTGACCGTCAGCCGCTTGATGCGGGTGCGCTTCGGTGCGATCAACCTGCCGCCGCGCCTGAAGCGCGGGCAGACCATGGAGCTGGAACCGACACAGGTGAGTCAGATCCTGAAATGGGCGGGGATAGAAGCCCCCGCCATCGCCGACAAGCAGTCGCGCCCCGACGAGGACAAGCGAGTAAGCAGGATCAGGTCACATCCTCCCGTGGCGCCCTCTGCGGCAACAGAAAAGCCGGTTCGTCGTCCACGCAAGTCGTCGATGCCACGCTGATTGGAGAGGTGGGATAGTAGGGCGGATGAGGCCGCAGGCCGTTATCCGCCGCATGGGGATTATTCATACGGCGGATAACGCTGCGCTCATCCGCCCTACACGCGCTGTCGGTTTACACAGAATGGAAAAGTAGATGGGCATACAGGATCGCGACTACTACCACGAGAAACGTGACGGCGGAAACCGGAAGGATACCTTCTACGATCCCAAACGGTTCCGTGAAGGACGGGCACCAGCCACAATCCAGCCTGCGAAGTGGTCATGGCAAACCATGGTCAAACATACTCTGATCTGGATCGCCATCTTTCTTATCCTTATGATAATTTTCAATCGGTATGGCCCGGTCCGGCAGCAGGCACGCTCACAACCACCAGCCCAATCAATCGGTAGCGGGAGCCTCGATCTACAACAAACGCGCGGAGGTCATTACTTCAGCTCGGGAGCGGTGAATGGCTTTCCATGGTCGATACTGGAGCAACGACCGTATCAATATCATCGGTTATTGCGTCACGAGCCGGCATACATAATTGCGTTCCTCGCACTTTCTTGACTGCGAACGGCAACGTCAACGCTTGCATGGCAATCGTGCCTGAAGTTTCATTTGGCGGGTTCCGGCTTACCGATATTGAAGTGGCCATTATGCCAAACATGTCAGGAGACGCTTTGCTGGGCATGAACGTCCTGCGGAAATTTCACATCGAGCAGATTGGTGAGGCAATGCGAATTTCTACACAGTGATTTATTTCACAGTCTCAATCACGTTACCAAGCCTTGCCTTAACATCTTCACGCTCAAGCAGCCATCCGCTCCAACGGTTTGATATTTGGTCTTGGCCGTTGCTCGGCCTGCCACAGTTCCCACTGGGCTTGCATGCCCAGCCACAGGTCAGGGGTCGTACCCAGCCAAGCGGACAACCTGAGCGCCATGTCCGCTGATATGCCCGCGTTGCCGTTGATGATCTTGGATAGTGTCTTGCGGCTTACGCCAAGTTTTTCCGCTGCATCGGTAATGCTTACGCCCAACGGCTCCAGCCAGAGGTCGTGAAGTATTTCGCCGGGGTGAGCGGGGTTGTGCATCCTGCTCATGGGTATCTCCTAGTGGTAGTCTTCGTAATTGACGATTTCCGCATCGCCCGCTTCAAAGCGAAAGGTAATGCGCCAGTTTGCCTGAACGGTCACAGCCCAGATATCCTTGCGCGTGCCCTTCAGTGGGTGCAGCTTAAGTCCTGGTGCGTCCATGTCTTCCATGGTTTTTGCGGTTTCCAGCATGGTCAAAATTTGATGCAGCCGCTTGGCGTGAATGGCCTGTATGCCTTTGGTTTTTCCGGTGCAATGGAAAAGCTCCAGCCCCTTGTGTGCAAACGACTTAATCATGTTTATTGTAACCCATATGGTTACGATGTCAAGAGAATGCGAGGGGGCGTATCAAACCAGTTGCTCGCGGGTAAGCAGGAATACATGCTCGTCGCCGGCGCTGGTTTCCAGCCAGGTAAACGATAGATCGGGGAAGGCTTCCTCCAGCGCATCGCGGTTGTGGCCGATTTCCACTACCAGCAGTCCATCCTTGTTCAAATGTTTTGCCGCTTCGCGCAGGATCACGCGCACATGCTCCAGCCCGTCCTCGCCGCTACCCAACGCCATTTGCGGTTCGTGCAGATACTCTTTGGGCAGTATTTGCATCGAGGGTGCGTTGACGTAGGGCGGGTTGCTCACGATCAGGTCGTAGCGCCGTCCTTCCAGTGTCGTGAACAGGTCGGACTGAACCAGATTCAACTGGTCTTCCAGGCCGTAGTCGGCGACATTGCGCCGTGCTACATCGAGGGCATCGGTGGACAGGTCGACCGCGTCGACAGCCGCGTTGGGGAAGGCGTGCGCCATCAGGATGGCGAGGCATCCCGAGCCGGTGCATAAATCCAAGCCGGTGGTAATGGCTTCAGGATCCTCCACCCAGGGCTGAAGCTGTTCGCGCAGCAGTTCGGCGATGAAGGAACGCGGCACGATCACTCGCTCGTCAACATAAAAGCTGAAGTCGCCCAGCCAGGCTTCGTGGGTGAGATAGGCGGCGGGTAAGCGTTCCTCTACGCGGCGGCGCAGGATTTCCACCACGGCATCGACTTCCTCCGGCAGCAGGCGCGCATCGAGAAACGGATCCAGCCGATCCAGCGGCAGGTGCAGCGTGTGCAGGATCAGGTAGGCCGCCTCGTCAAAGGCGTTGGTGGTACCGTGGCCGAAAAACAGGTCGGCCTGGTTGAAACGGCTCACCGCAAAGCGCAGCAGGTCGCGTACGGTGATTAGTCGGTCTTTCGCTTCTTCGAAACTCATTTTGTCACCAATAAATTCACCAGCGTGAGCCGGTAAATTTCCTTTAGCGGTTCGATGTCGGCCACGGCCACGCATTCGTCGATCTTGTGGATGGTGGCGTTGAGCGGGCCGATCTCCAGCACTTGCGGGCAGATGTCGGCGATGAAGCGTCCGTCCGAGGTGCCTCCGCTGGTGGAAAGCTCGGCTTCCACCCCGGTCGTGTCCTTTATTGCCTGGGCGACCGCATCCACCAGGCTGCCTTTGGGGGTGAGGTAAGGCTTGCCGGAGAGCGCCCAGTCCAGATCGTAGTCCAGGCCGTGACTGTCGAGAATGGCGTGAACTTTGGCTTGCAGGCTTTCGACCGTGCTCGCGGTGGAGAAGCGGAAGTTGAATTCGATATCCACCGTGCCGGGTACGACATTGGTAGCACCGGTGCCGCCCCGGATATTGGAAATCTGCCAGGTAGTGGGCGGGAAATATTCGTTGCCCTGATCCCAGGTCGTGTTCGCCAGTTCGGCAATGGCCGGGGCGGCGAGATGGATCGGATTCTTGCCCAGATGCGGGTAGGCGATGTGGCACTGGATGCCTTTTACCACCAGCGTGCCGGACAGCGAGCCGCGCCGGCCGTTCTTCAGGGTGTCGCCGAGCTTGGCAGCGCAGGTTGGTTCGCCGACGATGCAGTAGTCGATCAACTCGTTGCGCGCCTGCAATGCCAGCACCACTTTCTCGGTGCCGTCTACCGCCACGCCTTCCTCGTCCGAGGTCACCAGCAGGGCGATCGAGCCGCTATGACCGGGATGCGCCGCGACGAATTCTTCGATGCCGGTGACGAAGGCGGCGAGCGAGGTTTTCATGTCCGCCGCGCCGCGTCCGAACAACATGCCGTCGCGCAGGGTGGGGGTGAAGGGCTCGCTGCTCCATTTTTCCACCGGGCCGGTCGGGACTACGTCGGTGTGGCCGGCAAAACAGATTACCGGCTTGGCGTCACCGCGACGCGCCCAGAAATTGTCTACATCGCCGAAGCGCATGCGCGCGATCTTGAAACCGATCTTTTCCAGGCGTTCGATCAGGATATCCTGGCAGCCGGCGTCGTCCGGCGTGAGTGAGCGACGCGCGATGAGAACCTTGGCCAGTTCCAGCGTACTGTTGTTCATCATTTAATTCCGAATAGCGATTGATAAGCGGCTTCGTCGAAGCCGAGGATAATCTTGCCGTCCATTTCCAGCACCGGGCGCTTGATCGTGCTGGATTTTTCCAGCATCAGCCGGATCGCGCTGGTTTCATCGCGTACCGCGGCCTTGGCTTCGTCCGGCAGTTGGCGCCAAGTGGTGCCCTGGCGGTTGACCAGCTTTTCCCAGCCAATCTGTTTCATCCAGCTCTTGAGCAGTTCCTCGCTGATGCCTTGCTTCTTGAAGTCGTGGAAAGGGATGTCGATGCCGTTTTCCGTCAGCCAGGTGCGGGCCTTTTTGACGGTGTTGCAGTTGGAGATGCCATAGAGTTTCATGCGCCTATTTTAACAGTGGGAGTGCTGTCCGTGGATTTTCTCTTTATCAGATTTGGGGCGATTCAGTATCGGGTTCGCAGACCGGTCGAAGAGATCGTGCGGCAGGCGCGGCTCCTCTTGTATACTTCTCCTAATATTCATACTTACCGTCACCCACCATGCCTGCAATCGCCCAAGCCCGAACCGCCGCCCATGAGCTAATCGAATTCATCGACGCCAGCCCCAGCCCTTGGCACGCCGTGGCGAGTGCCGAAGCGCGCCTGCTGGCGAACTGCTTCACCCGGATCGAGGAGGGCGAGCGCTGGCAGCTTGCGGCGGGTGGGCGCTATTACGCAGTGCGAGGTGCGTCGATGATTGCCTTCGTGCTGGGCAGCCGACCGCTGGCGGAAGCCGGCTTTCGCATCGTCGGCACCCATACCGATTCTCCGGGGCTGAGGCTCAAGCCGAAGGCGGCCCTGACGGGCGACGGCCTGGCGCGCTTGGGGGTTGAAGTTTATGGCGGGCCGATACTGGCTACGTTCGCCGACCGGGACTTGAGTCTGGCCGGGCGCGTCGTGCTGCGAACGGCGGCAGGTCAGGAAACGCGGCTGCTGCGCTTTGAGCGTCCGCTGGTGCGGCTGCCCAACCTGGCGATCCACATGAACCGGGAAGTGAATGAACAGGGCCTGAAGCTCAACAAGCAGACGGAACTGCCGCTGATCCTGGGTATGCTGGGCGAAGGCGAGGATGCGGAAGCGCACTTGCGCAAGCTGTTGGCCGATAAAGTGCAGGGAGAGGCGGCAGACCTGCTGAGCTGGGAACTGACGGTCTATGACGTGCAGAAGGGCTGCCTGTGGGGCGCGAACGAGGAGTTTATCGCCAGTCGCCAGCTGGACAATCTGGCATCCTCCTATGCGGCCCTCACTGCCCTGATCGCGACGGAGCAGCCGACGGCCACCTGTGTGGCGGCCTTCTTCGACCACGAGGAGGTCGGCAGCGAAAGCGCCAGCGGGGCCGGCGGCAGTTTCATCGCCGACGTGCTGACCCGCATCGGTTCCCGTGCGGAACTGGACGAGGAGGACAGGCGCCGTGCCATGGCGCGCAGTTTCTTCATCAGCGCCGACATGGCCCATGCCTATAATCCGAATTTCCCGGCTGCCTATGAACCCGGTCACAAAGTGAGGGTGAACGGCGGACCGGTCATCAAGACCAACGTCAACCAGCGCTACACCACCAACGCGGAGACGGCGGCCCGCTTCATGGGCCTTTGCGAGAAGGCCGGGGTGCCATACCAGCAGTACGCGCATCGCAGCGACCTGGGTTGCGGCAGCACCATCGGCCCGATGGTGGCGGCACAGCTGGGCGTCGCCAGTGTGGACGTCGGCTCGCCCATGTGGGCGATGCATAGCGCGCGCGAGAGCGCCGGTGTTCACGACCACGCTTACATGATCGCGGCCCTGGTGGCGGTTTTCGGCAGTTGAAACAAAAGCGGGCATCCGCTCCTCCCTGGTTTGAAATGCCCAGCCCCTTCGATCCCCACGGTGGCCGGGTGCTAATGCTGGAACCGCCCTGGGCCTGTGCGGAGGCGTTGCGGTCACAGTTGCTTGACGAGACTTATCCCAAGCCCTTGTATTATCCCTTTGCAACAAATTCGATGGTTTTGTATCACATTCCATCGAGCACGTGTAGCACTCTTGAGGGGCACTTCAAGAGCGAGCGACTGGATGCCGCATCCGCCCTTTGGCCTTG
>Ga0210044_10004617_pt1 | contig 19132 bp, 15 predicted proteins | sample CryGey13umfilter_2_FD_183959 | JGI IMG/M metagenome (GOLD analysis project Ga0210044, IMG submission 183959) | Groundwater microbial communities from aquifer in Utah, USA - Crystal Geyser 4/9/14 3 um filter (SPAdes) (version 2) | ecosystem: Environmental > Aquatic > Deep subsurface >... | reverse complement strand
TTGTTTGTAGTTGCAGAGCTTGCTCTGCTTGTAGCGGTGCGATTCATCGCACGAAATTGTAGTTGCCTGATTTATCAGGCAGACCTGTAGCGGTTCAATTTATTGAACGAACTTACTTTTGTTGTCATTGCGAGGAGTGTGATGACGTGGCAATCTTATAATTTTATTGTTTGTAGTTGCAGAGCTTGCTCTGCTTGTAGCGGTGCGATTCATCGCACGAAATTGTAGTTGCCTGATTTATCAGGCAGACCTGTAGCGGTTTGATTTATCAAACCCGATAACTATGTCCAACAATACCGTAGTAAAAGTAGAAAACGTCTCCAAGAAATTCACCAGGAGCCTGAAGCGTTCAATGCTCTATGGGGTAAAAAATGGACTTAGAAAAATTAATTTCGCAAGGTGAATCAGAGATAGTTGAATTCAAAGAATCTCTGCAATTAAAGGATGAGATTGGAGAAACAATCTCTGCATTCTCCAACTCAAAAGGAGGGACTATCCTTATCGGAGTTTCCGATAAGAAAAAGATTAAAGGAATTCAAATTGGAAAAAAGACAACAATAGATTTGGCAGAATATATCAAGAGAAACACTGACCAGGCAATTTTCCCTTCTCTGAAGGTTGAAAAAATTGAGAAGAAAGAAATTGTGGCGGTTAAAGTAAAAGAGAATGCAGAAAAACCAGTTTTCTTTAAGAATTATGCCTACAAGAGAGTTGGCAATACAAACCAGAGAATTTCTTCTTCCGAAATCAGGAGATTAGCGAAAGAAAGCACAGGGAAAGTTTACTGGGATGAACAAATTTGTGAGGAAGCAAATTTAAAAGATATCGATGCAAAGAAGGTAAAATGGTATCTTGAACAAAGAGAAAAAGCAAGAAATATTTCCAAGAAAATAAAAATATCAACTAAAAAATTATTGCAAAACATAAAAGTACTGAAGAAAGATAGACCAACTAATACGGGTATTTTATTTTTTGGAGAGTATCCTCAAAAATTTCTCCCAAATGCAAGATTAAGAGTTATTAAGTTTAAGGGTAACAAAATAACAAATCCAACTTTAGATACTGCTAACTGCGAAGGTGCAATCTGGGAGACAATAAACACTGCCGAGGATTTTATAAGGAAGAATATAAGGCTTTTGGGTAGAAGAACGGAGAAGAGTTTTAGGAGAGAAGATAAGTTTGAGTACCCAATAAGGGCATTGAGAGAAGCAATAACCAATGCCGTTATCCATAGAGATTATTCTGAAGCAGGTGATGTCAGGGTATTTATTTTTGATGATAGAATTGAAATAATAAATCCTGGTAGATTTCCCAGAGGAATTACTCCCAAGAACCCCAAGCATAAACCGGTTAATGAAATTCTCTGTCAACTAATTTACGATGTTGGCTTTATTGAGAAATATGGTTCCGGAATTTATATGATGAGGGAATTATCTGAAGAGTGGGGGAATAAAAAACCATATTATAAATTGCATCCTATTGAAACCAAAATTATTTTTGAGTCATCAATTAAAGAATCAAGTTTCATTGAGATTCCTGAAAAGTTAAACGAAAGACAGAAAAAAGCATTAAAATATATAGGGATTAAAGGGAAGGTAATGGCAAGAGAATACAGGGAGATTAACAATGTGTCCAAAGAAACTGCTTGGAAAGATATTAATGAACTTTTAAAGGCAGATTTGATAGTTAAAAAATCTTCGGGAGCATACACCTATTATATTTTGAAAACCGAACGATAGGGCGAACGATAGGGCGAACGATAGGACTAAAAGAGGGGACGACGTGGCAATCTCATAATTTTGTTGTTTGTAGTTGCCTGATTTATCAGGCAGAGTTGTAGCGGTTTGATTTATCAAACCCGGTTGTCATTGCGAGGAGTGTGATGACGTGGCAATCTTATAATTTTATTGTTTGTAGTTGCAGAGCTTGCTCTGCTTGTAGCGGTGCGATTCATCGCACGAAATTGTAGTTGCCTGATTTATCAGGCAGAGTTGTAGCGGTTTGATTTATCAAACCCGGTTGTCATTGCGAGGAGTGTGATGACGTGGCAATCTCCTGTTTCTGTAGTTGCTCCATTTATGGAGCCTGTAGCGGTCGGATTCATCCGACCTAATACCTATGTCCAACAATACCGTAGTAAAAGTAGAAAACGTCTCCAAGAAATTCACCAGGAGTCTGAAGCATTCAATGCTCTATGGTGTCCAGGACATTGCCAGAAATATGTTCGGCCTATCCGCTCACTCCGAAAGACTCCGCCCCGGAGAATTCTGGGCATTGGACAATATCTCCTTTGAACTAAAAAAAGGAGAAACCTTAGGCATCATCGGTCCCAATGGCGCCGGCAAAACCACCCTCCTTAAACTCCTTAATGGCATTTTTATGCCGGATGAAGGCAAAATCAGAATGAAAGGCAAAGTTGGCGCTTTAATTCAGATTGGCGCTGGTTTCCACCCTCTCCTTACCGGGAAAGAAAATATCTATATCAATGGCTCAATTTTGGGGATGAGTAAAAAAGAGATTGATAAAAAACTTCATTCTATCATTGATTTTGCCGACATCGGCGACTTCATTGACTCTCCGGTAAAATATTATTCCTCCGGTATGTATGTCCGCCTCGGCTTTGCCATCGCCATCCACTGCAACCCCGACATTTTGCTGGTGGATGAAATCTTAGCTGTTGGAGATATAGAATTTCGTGCCAAATGTTATAACAAAATTGCAGAATTACAAAATAATTGTGCGGTTGTTATTGTGTCACATAATATGTCAGCAATTGCGCGCGTGTCTTCTAAATGTATGGTTCTTAATAATGGACACTCTATATTCCAGGGCACGCCAGAAAAGGCTATCCAACACTACTTCTCTATCTTTGAAAAACAAAAGGCTAACATCCATTCCAACGGCGTCCGTTTAGTGAACTGTGATATCAAAGCAAAAACAGAGAATGAGGATTATATCTTGACCACAGGTGAGACCCTGGAGATGAACCTTAAACTATACTCAGAGGTTAATGTCAAGCAGATGACAATGATGCTCACCTTCTCTTCTCTTTCCGGTGAATTTGTTGCAGAATGGAACAGTTGGTTCGATGAGCATAGTTTAAACCTTAACAAAGGCTATCAGAGATTTAACATTTCACTATCCCCCCTCCGACTTAATCCAGGAACCTATAATATATCCCTTATTGTTACTTCTGAAAATCGAATCGAGCATTTACTGTGGATTCATCATGGTTGGGTTTTCCGTATTGAAGGTAAAAGGATTGGGAATGCTCCTTATGAAATCAATGGTTCCGTTTCATTTTCAAAAGTTATGGGTATGGGTAAAAATGATGGGGTGACAAGGTGAAGAGATATATCATCATTTGCAGATGCCAAAGTAAAAACTATTAAATATGGCTAAGACCAATAAAAAAATTCTGATAGAAGTTGGTTCTGGCAAATCACCTCAGCCAGGTTATATTCATTGTGATAGATATCCCGCAAAAGATGTTGAATACGTGTGTAATGCTTGGGCTATTCCTTTTAAACCTGAAAGTATTAATGAAATTTATGCAAGGCATGTATTAGAACACCTTACTTATAAAGAAGTAAAACGCACCCTAAAGCATTGGCTTTGTGTTCTTAAAGTTGGCGGTTGTATTGATATCAATGTGCCAGATTTAGAAAAGCATCTTGAACAGTTGACTAAAGATGGTTACAGCCCATATGTTAATTTTAAGGTTAGCAATAAAGAACATGCGATGGCAGGAATTTATGGCTGGCAAGGAAACAATTGCGATGTTCATAAATGGGGATGGACATTTGAAACACTTTCTAAATTACTAAGTGAGATAGGTTACGGTAATATTAGACGAATAAATGACCCTTCCCTTTCAGGACCTTTAAATCTAAGAATAATAGCTGAAAAGAATAGGTTATTTCCTAATTTGAAATTGGATCCAGACTCATTACGGCCAAGATGGATGTGTTATAATTGGAAGATGCTTATACATAATTTAGTACATAAACTGAAATATAGAAAGTTAATTTTAAAAATTTTCCATCTCTTCAAAAAGGATTACAGTGGAAAAGGCGAAAGACAGACATCTCCCAATTTAGAGAAAATTAGGCCAGACCATGTGGGACGATATAAGTTTGCTTGCAAGTTTATAAATAAAAATGATGTTGTGTTAGATTGTGCCTGTGGGGTGGGTTATGGTTCGTTCATTTTAGCGAAAGAGACACATTCAAATATTATCGCTGTTGATAAAGAAAAACAAGCGATAAAATTCGCTAAAAAGTATTACCGCAATGATCATATCACGTATAAAGTAGAGGATATTTTTTCTTCAGATATTCCAGATGATTACTTTAATTCTATAGTTTCTTTTGAGACTGTTGAACATTTAGATGGACCTGCACTTTTAGAACTTTTTTATAAAAAATTAAAGAAGAGCGGCATTCTTATTATTTCATCCCCCAATCAAGACACACAACCATTTAATAAAAAGCAGTTTCCTTTTCATTTAAGACACTATACTCCTTTAGAGTTTAGCATGTTATTGACGTTGAGAGGCTTTGAAATTATAGGTAAATATACGCAATACAATAGAGAGAAAGAAGGAGTTTCAGAGGGTTGGGATGGTTTGTTCAATATTGCCATAGCAAAAAAATTGTAGAGCTGAATATATTTAGAGAGAAAATTTAAGATGAGAAATGGAGAAAATAAAAAATCTGATGTGATACTCTTCGTTATTGGAGGTAATTTGGTCAAGTTTTGCTTTAATTTAGCGTTAGAATTGAGAGAGCAGTCAGGGTTTCAGTCGGTCTTTTTGATATCGGAAAGTATTGATATTGCCATTCTTAATAAATTAATTAGAGAAAAAATCCCAATTATTACATTTGGCGATTTGCATTATAGGAAAGGTTGTCATTTTGACACAATTATAGAGTCTCTTGTAAATAAGAAATTGATAGATTTGGACTCAATTACCTGGTATGAAAAAGAAATTATAAATAGAGGGCTCAGCAATTTAAAACTAAGTACAGTTCACAGGAAAGCCTGCGAGGGTATGTTTAACTTTGAACAGATTGTTCGGGCTTTGCATCCTTGGGCCGTTTTTCTATGGAATGGTTTAACATTGCCTACAAAGGCTTACTCTTATGTTTGCAAATTTTACAATACTCCTGTCTATTATTGCGAAAGAGGTTACTTTCCCAAAAGTTTAGTGGTGGACAAAAAGGGGGTAAACTACGGGGGATTGCTCAAAGAGACGGTTGAATGGAAGCAATATTGTAATCTTTTTGTCCAGGGAGAAGATACAATATTAGAGCATTATTTAAATGAGATGTCCTCAAAAGGAATGAGTGTCGTAGAACAACCCAAGCCGATTAATCCGCACCAATTATTACAACAATATGGGATTTCTCAGGAGAAAAAAATCATACTTTTTCCCCTGCAGATTGATGTAGATACCAATATAACCTATTATTCTCCATACTTTAAGACAAATAGAGATATTATTGTGATTCTTCAGGAATTTGTGAGTAGGCATAAGGATTTCCATGTAATTGTAAAAAGTCATCCCGAAGAAAAGGGAGAATGGATTAATAATCTAAAAAATAAAAAGGGGATGACAATAGTTTATAAGACTAATTTATATTCACTGATCAAAATTGCCCGCGTAATAATTGTGCGGAATTCTACGGTTGGTTTGGAGGCTCTATGTCAAAGGAAGCCGGTAGTAGTATTAGGACAAGCAATTTACGGTAAAAAAGGCTTTACTTACGATGTAACTTCAAAAAATGATGTAGAAAGACAGATCTTGAGAGTCGCAAGTGAAGGTATACTTAAAGGAGAATCCTTAATTAGAGCGAGAGCATTTCTCTTTTATCTTTTAAAAGATTATTTATATACATTTCAGGATAATGCCCAATTCAAGGAAGGCAATCAGACAATAGTCCAGAATATTATGAAAAACATAGCACCAATTTCATACAATAGAGAATATTTAACCAAACCCATAAATAAAATTCAAAAGAAGATAAAGGATATAGTTAATAATTATCAGATACAGAAGAAAAAATATCGAGAAATAGCCTCTGTAAACTATGCTAATAACGCCTGTAATTATCTTAAAAACAAAAAATATTTTGATTTTATAAAGGAGGCAGTGAAGTCTTTTAGATTTAATCCTCGTTTACCCTCATTTGGCGGAATTATAAAGTTGATAAAGATTTGGGCGAAAACTCAAAAGGATTGAAATCCGCCAGAGAGCAATTCTATAGATTAATAAAAATGTAGGAAATATTCAGTGAACACCGTGCCGGATTAATGTAGCGGTGCGATTTATCGCACTCTTTATGTCGCATAAATTGCGCTACTTGGATAGTTAGTCTAACTTCAGTAGCAATATGCGAGAAGATTCGCTTCTTGATATTCTGACAGCAACTTCCGCTACTGGACTATCTGCTTACTTCAGTAGGGAATTGCGCTACTAATCTATCTGCTTACTTCAGTAGCAATATGCGGACAGATTAGCTCCATAGGAAACTACTGACAGCAACTATGCGGGAAGATTAGCTTCTTGATGTTCTGACAGCAACTGCGACCGCTACAGGGATCATACGGCGTTAACTGAATATTTACAACTAAACTATTACGGAGGTTGCTTGATTTTCAATTTTAATAGTGTTATTATTAAAATAGTTTTAATTTTAATAGCGTAATTATGAAAAACTTTGATCGGGATTTGATGACTGAATTGCAGAAATGGATAGAGAGAAGAGAGATTTATGCCATTAAGGGACCAAGACAGTCGGGAAAGACTACCATCTTGAAGATGCTTAAACAATGGCTGATAGATGAGCAAAGAGTCAAACCCGAAAATATCATTTTTCTGACCTTTGAGGATAGGGATAATCTGGAGAAGTTTTCTTCTGACCCTAAGGGGTTAGTGAGGAGTTTTATAGCAGAGAGAGAAAATGAGCGATTCTATTTTCTTATTGACGAATTTCAGTATCTTAAAGATGGCGGACAAAAACTGAAATTTTTGTATGATATCTTTGAGAATGTTAAGTTTATCATTACCGGTTCTTCTTCTCTGGAACTTAAAGAGAATACCGGGAAATTTCTGGTGGGGAGAGTTTTTTCATTCTATCTCTATCAGTTAAGTTTTGAAGAATTTATTAAGATAAGGTCATCTCAATTAAACAATGTTTATCGGGAAAGAAAAGATTACCTTGGCGACTTCATTTTCAGGGGCAAAGAATTCTCCATCCCTCAAAAAGATGTTTTTGGTAAAGATTTTGAAAAGGTGTTTGAGGAATATACTATCTGGGGAGGGTATCCTGAGGTAGTAAAGGCAAAAGAGGAGGAGACCAAAAGGATTATTCTTAAGAATATCTATGATACCTATATCAACAGGGATATTATAGAGCTTTTAAAGATTACCGATTTTTCAAAACTTAAAACCTTGCTTCTACTTTTAGCAAATAGAATAGGGAATTTACTTAATTATAATGATTTGGGCCTTAACACTCATACCTATTTTAAAGAAGTAAAGCACTACCTTTCTATTCTGGAGGAGACCTTTGTTATTAATCTGTTAAAACCATTCTTTACTAATAAGACCACTGAACTTAAGAAAAATCCAAAGATATACTTTATGGATACCGGGCTTAGAAATTACCTCCTGCATAACTTTAATGAACTATCAATCCGCCCGGATAAAGGAGCCATTGTTGAAAATACTGCGTTTACTCAATTAAAGATTAAGCAAAAGGATAATTACCAGATAAGGTATTGGCGCACATTAAGTAAAGCAGAGGTTGATTTTATTCTCCAGGAAAATGGGACACTGATTCCGATAGAAGTTAAATATTCGGAAATGAAAACCCCGCAAATTTCAAGAGCATTTAGAAATTTTCTCACCCAGTACAAGCCAAAAAGAGCGTTAATCCTCACCAAAAACTTCTGGGGAAAGCTAAAGGTTGATGAGACGATAATAAAATTTATTCCGGTCTGGTATCTATAGGAATTTATCCTCTCTTTCTACAGTTCAGACAATTGCTAAGGGGGTGACGAGAACCCCCTCTTCTGAAGTAGATGGGGTTCACCGAAAGGTGAACAACTTGACATCTGACAGGAAATAGTGTAAAATTTGTCAATGGTCTGATAAAAATTATGGAAAAATATATCAAAAGAGAAATTGAAGAGGAGGTTTTAAGGAGGGTGAATGCTGGTTTTATGGTAGCAATTTTGGGGGCAAGGCAGGTTGGTAAGACCACGCTCCTTAACAGAGTTGAGGAACTTCTTATCGCGAGAGAGGTTTCTCCTTCCCATATCTTTTTCTTTTCTTTTGATGACCCTATTCTTCGTTCCCGAGTTTCTTCCAATTTCTACTTTATAAAGAACCAGATTGAGGATAGCCTCGGCAAGGAGTTAAGGAAGCAGAAATCTCCTATTTTTCTATTTTTTGATGAGGCGCAGAAAGTCCCAACTCTATTTGAGCTTTTGAAAATATTTTATGACATCTATAAAGACAAAATCAGGATCATCATCAGTGGTTCTGCTTCCCTGGAGATTCAGAAGAAGGTTGTCGAAACCCTCGCCGGCCGGGTCAGTTATCTTTTTCTTTATCCCCTTTCGATTCGGGAGATAATCGAAGATAAAATTGGAAAGTTTCTGGGAGCACCCCTTTGGGAAGACTGGAAAGGATTAACGATAGAAAACCTTAAGATGCGCCAGACAATTCTTTTCCGACAAAGAGATTCTCTGGAGACGCTTCTGAGAAGAATTCTTCTTGAGGGAACAATGCCGGGAGTATTTATCAGAGAAACAAAGGAAGGAAGAAATCTTGCGATGCAAAGCTTTGTTTCAACCTATCTTGATAAGGATATCAGAAGTTTAAGAGAGATAGGAAAACTTGATGATTTTTCCAGACTCCTTCGCCTTTTATCCTTTGAAATCGGAGGAATATTAAATCTCTCCTCACTCTCTAAAGAAATGGGTATCTCAATTAATACCCTTAAGAAATATCTCTCGGTGTTGAATAATACCTTTGTGGTCAATTCTCTTTTACCCTATTTTAAGAGAGAAAGAAAGAAACTGGTTAAATCCAAAAAGATATATTTTTTTGATGTCGGGGTTGCTAATTTCCTTGCTAAGAGGGAGTTTTTTGAGCATCTGGTGGGGTCGAAGGTTTTAGGTCCTCTTTTTGAGAATATTATTCTTAAAAGTTTTGAAACTTTTAACAAAAAAAGAAGTTTCCCTTATGATATCTATTTCTCCCGGGATTACGAGGGCCATGAAATTGACCTTCTCATAGAAAGAAGTTCAGAGAGATTAGGGGTTGAGATTACTTATCATGATGAGATAACTAGTGAGAAGAAAAGAAATTTTGAATATTTCTTTAAAGATTTTCCCGGAGCCAAGGGTATATTGGTATATCGAGGAGAACTTAAAGAGATGACTATTGAAGGAGGGAAGGTCATTTGCCTCCCCTGGTGGCTGTGGTGGTAGAGCTGCGTACAAAAATGCTTAATTATAATGATTTGAGCCTTAACACTCATACCTATGGGAAAGTTTAAAGGTTGATGAGACGACAATAAAATTTATTCCGGTTTGGTATTTATGACTGTTACCTAAAATGCCCAAAGTAAGTGTCATTATTCCTACATATAACTTATGAAAGCGGCAAAAATCAATATCTTGCAATTACACTCTCATTTAGATGTAATTGGGGCTACAAGAATACTTGCTTTACTATCTAAAAGCATAAATAGAGAAAAATATAATACCATTGTTGCCGCTTATCTTAAAAAGGTGGAGGATAGTTTCTTAATGCAAGAGTTGGAACAAGCTAATATTAAAGTAATAAATTTAGGATTTGGGAAAAATCGCTTGAGACGACTGGAGGGCTTAATAGTGATGCGTAGAGTAAAAAATTTAATTCAAAGGGAAAAGATTGATATTATTCATTCCCATTCCCTTGATGGAGATATATATGCCTTTTCCCCTAATCTTCTATTAAGAAGAAAGATGGTGATTACTCTCCATAGTCTTCGAGAGATAAGATGGATGAGAGAATATAATCTACGATATAAACTCCTCTTCTTTCCCTTTATAATGAATCGTTTTGTTTGTGTCTCAGAGAATTTGAGAAAGGAAGCTATTAAACAATGCAAAATATCCCCCAGTAAAATTTCTACCATTAACAACGCTCCTTCACCAGATTTTTTCCTCCCTTTCAATCCTCAGAATAGAATAAAGATTAGAGAAGAATTTAATATCATTGAAAATGAGCTTCTCATAGGTGCCATCGGGCATCCTACTCGAAGAGGTACCCTATATTTATTTGAAGCGTTATCTTTTATAAAACACTCATCTTTTAAATTGCTTTTAGTTGGAGAAAATGGGGAAAATTGCGAAAGGATGTGGAAAAGTTTTCTTAATGAGAAGTCTCTTTCTTCATCAGTTATATTTGCTGGTTTTAGAAGAGATATCCCTGCTGTTCTTGATGCGATTGATTTATTTGTTCATTCTTCTATAGAGGATGCAGATCCTCTTTCTGTATCGGAAGCAATGGCTAAAGGCAAACCAGTTATAGCAACTTCTGTCGGAGATATTCCCAAGAAAATAATTAATGGGAAAACGGGTATTCTTATTTCTCCAGCGAATGGCCAAATCTTAGCCAGTGCAATAAACTTTTGTATCAGCAATTTTGATAAAGCAAAAGAAATGGGAAGAAACGCTAGGAAATTTATTAAAGATAATTTTTCTGCAGAGAAAATGGCAGGGAAATATGAGAAAATATATCGAGAATTGATAGAGCAAAAGTAGATGAAAATCCTATTTTCCGGTTATCATAATCCGAATTTTATTACCATCACCGAATATATTGAGGAAGCAATCAGAAAATTAGGATATCAATTAATCAGTTTTGATGACCGGAAATTTATCATTCCGGGAAGATTAAGGAAAAAGTTTTATTTTTTGCATACCCTTGACCTTAAAAGAATAAACAGGAATTTAATTAGGATTATCAGGAAGGAGAAACCGGAAATTTACATCGAGACAGGAGGATATCAAATATTCCCGGCTAGTATAAGGGCTATAAAAAAGATGGGTATTAAGACAGGTCTCTGGACAATAGACCCGATTCGTGAAGATGACCCAAGGTTAAAAATAGAATTTGCTTATGATTTTGTTTTCTGTGGGGGGACGGAGATGGTTGAGGTTCTGAAAGGAAAAGAGATAGAAAATGGTCCTTTCTGGCTTCCTTTTGCCTGCGACCCAGATTTCCATAAAAGGGTTGAGGTAAACCAGGAGGAAAGAAAAAAATATGGAAGTGATATTTGTTTTGTTGGCTCATTTTACCCAAATAGGGCAGAAATCTTAGAGAAGATAACAGATTTTAACCTTAAAGTTTGGGGACCGGGATGGAATAATTTATCCTTTGACTCACCTTTAAAGAAATTAGCGAAAGAAAGCCAGTTAAAACCAGAGGAATGGAGAAAAATCTATAGTAGCAGTAAGATAATATTAGCCATTCACTATCAGGATGGAAAAATACCTTGCTATCAGGCCAGCCCTAAGGTCTATGAGGCTTTAGCTTGTAAAAGTTTTCTTCTGGTGGATAATCAGAAAGATGTTAAATCATTATTTGAAGATGGGAAACATCTAACAATCTTCAAGGATATTAAGGATTTAAGAGAAAAAATTAAATATTATCTAATTCATCCCGAAGAAAGAGAAAGGATTGCTCAAGAGGGTTACCGAGAGGTTATCCAGAAACATACTTATCTTCATCGAATAAAAAAGATGCTTACCGTTATTGGAAAAAAGATTTTTGAATCGGCTTAAGAATTATGCTAAAATACATAATGTATTTTTAAATAATAAGGAGTCAGGATGAATCCATTCTTTTATGGTGGGGCAGTAGGAGGAAACTACTTTGTGGATAGAGAAAAGGAAATTGCAACCCTTCTTGCTGATTTGAAACAGCAGAACAAAATTTTTCTTATCTCTCCAAGAAGATACGGAAAAACATCCCTTATTTTTAAGATCGCCAAACTTCTTAAAAAGGAGAATTTTCTTATTGCTTATCTCGACCTTTATAAAGTCACTTCCCTGGAGCAGTTTGCCTCTCTTTATGCAAAGGCTTTGGCAATGGCAACTGAAACAAAGATTGAGAAAGTTATAAAATTTATCCAGAGCATAATTTCTTCTTTAAGACCAAAGATAACAATTTCTCCTGAGGGAGAAATTTCCATTAGGATGGAAGTGGAGCCGGAGAAAAAGGATGTTTTTTCGCTTTTGGAGAAACTATATAACGCACCGGAGGAAATTGCCCTGAAAAGAAAAAAGAAGTTTGTTCTTATTTTTGACGAATTTCAGGAGATTTTATCTTTTGGAGGAGAAGGAATTGAGAAAAGTATGAGAGCAGATATTCAATACCATAAGAATGTTGGCTATGTTTTCTCAGGTTCAAAGAAATCCCTGATGATAGATTTGGTTTCAAATTCATCAAGAGCCTTTTATAAAATGGGCAAGGTCTTTTTTCTGAATAAAATTCCTCACGATAAATTCTTTCATTTTATTAAAAATGGATTTGTTAAAACGAGGTTTAAAATTTCAAAAGCAGCAGTTTCCCAAATCCTCTCCGTAACCTCGGAAATTCCATATTATGTTCAATATTTAGCTCATGAAGTATGGAATAACTGCATTGAAGAAAAGAAAGTCGATGAAGAGAGGGTGTTAAAAACTGCTTGTGAGATTGTTACCTCTCAATCTCCAATTTTTTTAACCATATGGGATTCCTTAAGTTTATCTCAGAGAAGGGTTTTGCAGGCGATTGCTTCTTCTGGTGGGGAGAATATCTTTTCTCATGAATTTATGAGAGGTTATCATCTTGGACCCATTGGTTCTGTGCAGACGTCGATAAAGATGCTTTTGAAAAAAGGAATCTTAGAAAAGGAGAATAAAACCCTTAATTTCTCTGATATATGGTTTAAGGAATGGGTAAAGGTAACCCTATAATACTTATTTAACAAAATTGTAGTCGCTCCATTTATGGAGCATGTTTTCTCTGCCTCATAAATGAGGCAACTACATCTTATTTATTTAAGAAGGTTATCCAGAAGCATACCTATCTTCATCGGCTAAAGAAAATATTAGAAATTATTAGTCCAGACCAATGCTTAAGAGAAAATATTTAATCATAAACATCGCTATATTTTTAAGTCTTCTGATTATAATCCTCTTTTCTCGGCTTTTTAGTCTATCCCATTATTTTAAGCTCCAGGCTAATCCTGAAAAGAAATTAATCGTGGTCTTCAGAAACGATGATATCCAGAACTTTTCGGGTTCAAAATTAGAACTTAAATTATTTAGAATCTTTAAAGAAAATAATATTTCTCAAACCTATGCTCTCGTTCCTTTTGAAATTAATCTTTTAGAAAAGAGAGAGTTAATGAAAATTTTGAAAGAACACCTAAAATTGGGATTAGCCGAGATAGCTCTTCACGGATATGCTCACCAAGATTTAGGTAAACGCACCGAATTTTTAGGTAGACCCCTGGCTGAACAATTTAAAAAGATAAAGGTGGGTAAATCATACTTAGAAGATCTTTTTAAAATAAAAATTATTACTTTTATACCACCATTTAATAGTTATGATTTAAATACGATTAAAGCCTGCCGAGAAAATAATATAAAGGTATTGAGTTCTTCCAATTTTTTCTTTTATAAAGATATTTCTGATATCGCTATTGTAAATGCAAGTGCGTTGTTGTTCACTCCCCTTTCAGAACTGGAATTAGCCAGGAAAAATGGGGGGAATTTGTCGGTTTTTATCATATATTACCATTCCTATATGGGTAATATCTATCCAAAAGATGATTATTATGGCCAGATGGAAAAACTAATAAAATATATTAAGAGTAAAGATAATATCGAGGTAATAACCTTAGGAGAAGCCGGATTAAAATACCCAGACTATTTCAGGGAAAGATATAGAATTGATGGTTGGGCAGCTAAGGCCAATACCCTGCTCAATTTTTATAGGCAAAAGGAGATGAACAAAAAATTAAACCGATTGTCTATTTGTAGTGAAAGTAATAGGAAAATTACTTGTTTTATTTTCATCTCTTTCCTTTATGTTTATGGAGCCCTTTTTCTAATCGGTTTTCTCTTAGCTTTATTTTTAAATCTTATTAAAAGAAAGTTGGTTTATTTTATTTCACCAGTTTTACTCTTAATCTGGATCGTTATGGTAAAAAATTTTGGCAGTGATTACCGGATTGGTGTGGTTGATATCAGTTTTTTAGTCTTGGCTATAGGTTTTATCTTTAATGTAATCATTAGCTACTTAACAGAATCCTATGAACGATTTGCCCCAAAGATGCTTACTATTGTTGAAGGAAAATGAAGAAAATAAAGGTTATTCATCTCATAGAGGATTTAAAAATAGGTGGGGCAGAAAGGGTTGTCGCCAATATTGCTGAAGGTCTGGATAAAGAAAGATATCAGATAAGCATCTGGTGTTTGGCAGGAGGGGGTGAGATAGCCGATGAATTAAAGGCAAAGGGGATAGATTTGAAAATTTTAGGAATCGGTAATTACCATAACCCCTTAAATATCCTGAAACTTATCCTTCTCCTAAAAAAAGAGAGATTTAACATAGTTCATATGCATGGTTACTTTGCTACCACCATTGGCAGAATTGCGGCTAGGATCTCTGGTATACCTATTCTCGTAACGCATTTGCATACAACTCATTATAATCTTAAGTTGAGAAATATAATAGTTGATAAGATTCTTAATTTATTCACCCAGAAAATAATATGTGTTTCTGAGGCAGTAAAAAAATCCTTTATTGATACCGAGGATGGAGCGAAGGGAAAATTCATCGTCATATATAATGGAATAGATAAAAAGAAGTATACTCTGCACCAACTTGATGATAGAAGGGAAATTATCACTACGGTCAGTTCCCTATATCCCCATAAAGGCCATACCCATCTCTTAAAGGCAATGAAAGAAGTATTAACCAGCTTCCCCAGGGTCCGATTCTGGATAGTAGGGGAAGGTCCTTTAAAGGAGAAATTAAAGAAAGAGGCTATAAACTTAGAAATATCTTCGCAGGTTTCCTTTTTAGGAAAGAGAAAAGATATTCCCGAGATTCTTTCTCAATCGGTATTATTTGTTCTTCCTTCTTTAAGGGAGGGATTGCCACTTACTATCTTGGAGGCGATAGCGGTGGGTCTACCGGTTATTGCTACCGAGGTAGGTGGAATACCGGAAGCGGTTATCGATAAAGAAACAGGATTTCTTGTCCCTCCTGAAAATGCGGAAGCTTTAGCTGAGGCTATAATCAACCTGCTCAAAAATCCAAAAATGATGGAGGAAATGGGGCAAAAGGGTAGGAAAATTTTCGAAGAAAAGTTTACCACTCAAATAATGATTGGCAAATTAGAGAATCTGTATCAGAAACTTATAGGAAATTATGATGAGGATAAATTCTGAGCATGTGGCTTTAGGTTTGCACAACAAGGTTTTAAAATTGATGGAGCAGGAGAAAAAAGGTCGGGTTTTAGATGCCCCTGCCGGGGTAGGGAATTTATCTTGCTATTTAAAAGAAAGAGGATTTGAAGTCTGGGCAGCAGATATAGATGAGACTGTATTTAAAGCCTCGGAGGTAAGATTCCAGATGGTTGACCTGAATAAAAAACTGCCTTATCCGGATTCCTTTTTTAACTATGTTATATGCATAGAAGGCATTGAGCATTTGGAAAATTCGTACCATTTATTACGAGAGTTCGGAAGAGTTCTTAAGCAAAGAGGGAAATTGATTATTACTACACCCAATGTATTGAGTATTTTTTCCCGTTTACGCTACTTGCTGATAGGATATTGCGATTTCTTTGGTGGTTATTATAGTCGGGAGACTGATTTGTATACTTCGCACATTAATCCGGTGGGGTTCCCAGAACTATATTCTGCTTTGAAAAAAGGAGAATTCGAGTTGGAAAATATAGCTACCAACAGGAATGTAGTATTTACGCGAAAATTTCCTCTTAAATTATTATTATGGATTTTAATCCCTCTGGTTAAAATGGTAACGAGGATTAAGGTGAAGGATAATTTTATGTGCAGAAGGCTGCTTTCCTCCGAGTTATTAGCAGGAGAAATATTAATTTTGGAGTGTGTAAGGAGATAATAAGATGGAAAAACTTTCGGTAGCCATAATTACTAAAAATGAGGAAAAAAGTATTGGAAGATGCTTGGAAAGTCTGAAGTGGGTAGACGAAATAGTTGTCCTGGACGGTTATAGCACCGACAGAACGGTTAAAATTTGTAAGAATTATACGAATAAAATCTATCAGAAACAATTTGAATCATTTCCTGTTGAAAGAGATTTTGTCTTAAAAAAAACATCCCATAGATGGGTGCTTTCTGTGGATGCAGATATGTACTTTCTACCAGAAATCTGTGAAGAAATAAAAACTGTTCTCAAATCAGATATTAAATATGATGCATTCTTAATGCGAGGTTTGACCGTATTCCTGGGTAAGGAAATTAGACACTGTGGCTGGTTTGACTTAAGGTATCTGCGGCTATTTAACAAAGAAAAGGGAAATTATGACTTAAACCTGAAATGTATAGACCCATTTATCATTAAGGGGGAAATTGGTTATCTGAAAAATCATTTCATCCATTATGGAGGAGATAGTTTTAGCGAATATTTTGGCAAGATAAAGAGATATTCCTATTTAACCGCCTTAGAGTATAAAACTAAAGGTTTAAGAATTCAGCCCTATAATTGTCTCTTCTATTTATTTTTAAAACCTCTTTTAGTATTTATCTATAAATATATTGTTAAAAGGGGATTTCTGGATGGTATAGTAGGATTTTTGGTGTGCGTTAATTCAGCAATAACCTATTTTGCCTCATATTCCACTTTCTGGGACATCCAGAGAAAAGAGTAATGCAGAACATATTATATCTCTCTTCATCCGGGGAATTGAAGGGTGGAGGGCAAAGAAGCCTCCTTTTGCTTTTGGAAAGATTAAATAGAGGAAGGTTTAATCCTTTTCTTCTCTGCCAGTCTGATGGAGAGTTGGTAGAGGAGGCAAGGAAACTGCAGATAGAGACGTCGGTTGTTCCCTTTCCTTCTTTAAAAAAACTGAGTTTATTCACAATTATAAAATTGGTAAGATTTATTAAGGAAAAAAGAATTGATTTGCTTCATACCGATGGTCCGAGGAATACCTTTTATGGTGGAATGGCGGTCAAATTACACCCCCACCAGTCCCCTCACCTCTTATCCTCTCCCTCAAGGGGAGAGGAAGGGAAGGAGAGGGGAAGAAGAATTCCTTTAGTCTGGCATGTGCGGGTAGCAACCCCAGATAAATATCTTGACCCATTTCTCCCTTCTCTCTGCACCAGAATGATTACGGTCTGCAAAGGAGCAAATTCTCGCTTTTCTCAGAGGGCAAGGAATAAGATAATTACCATCTATAATGGAATTGATATAGAAGAATTCAATCCGGAAATTCCTTCTAAAATTAGAGACGAATTCCATATTGAAAAGGATACTATCTTAATCGGAACAATAGGTCGATTAAGTCTGGAAAAGGGACAGAAGGAATTAATTGAAGCAGCAAAAGAGATATTGTTAGAATTCCCGGGATTAAAGTTTCTTATCGCGGGAGAAGGAAAAAAGGAGTATAAGAATAATCTAATAAAGTTTGCTAACGGCTACAGAATGGAGAAAAACATTATCTTTACCGGTTTCCGGGAAGACATTCCCGAGATAATGAAAGGTTTAGATATCTTTGTTCTTCCTTCTCATTCTGAGGGTCTTTCCCGCACTATTTTAGAGGCAATGGCTTCTGCTAAGCCGGTAATTGCTACAGAAGTAGGGGGAAATCCTGAGGCAATAGAGGATGGGGTAACCGGGATTTTGGTTCCAGCAAAAGAACCAGACAAATTAGCCGAAGCAATCCTAAAATTGGTCAAGGACAAAGAGAAGAGAGAAGAGATGGGTATTGCCGGAAGAGAAAGGGCGGAGAAATTGTTTAGTATTGAAGAGAATGTAAGGAAAATAGAAGAACTTTATCAAAAATTACGATGGAAGATGTAGTTTGTAATGTGTGCAAGAGTGATGATACCTCTCTTTTGCTTATCAAGGACTCCTTAAGGATTGTAAAGTGCTTTAGATGCGGTCTTATCTATGTAAACCCCAGAGTTGCAAAAGAAGATTTAGGGAAAATATATAATAGGGATTATTTTGATGGTTCCCGACAGGCAGATTTCCTTGCTGAGAAAAAACTCTATCTACAACGTTTTCAAGAGAGATTAAGAGAAATTATAGCCATTAAAAGAGTAAAGGGGAAATTGCTGGATATTGGCTGTGCCGTTGGCTACTTTTTGGAAGTAGTTAGAAGAGAAGGCTGGCAAGCCTCCGGGGTAGAGATTTCTTCCTTTGCGGCAAAATATGCGAAAGAGTCCGGTTTTGATATCTTTACCGGGACGATAGAGGAAGCAAATTATCCTGCCTATTCCTTTGATGCGGCTACTCTCTGGCATACCCTTGAGCATATGAGGGACCCCTTGGGTTCATTAGAAGAGGTCCATCGCATCCTGAAGAAAAATGGGCTCATCGCTATTGAGGTGCCCAATATTGGCTCGCGAGAATTTCGGAAACAAAGAGAAAATTGGGATTATCTAAAACCGAAGGAGCACCTCTATTATTTCACGCCAGAGGTATTAAAAAAGATGGTAGAGAAGGCTGGATTTAAAGTCATTAAAGTTACCACCCTTCCCAAAGGGACAGGAATAGGGGAAAAATTGGGAAATTTAGGGTTAGGCAGATTGAAAAAGCAACTGGTTAAATCCTTTAATTATCTTTCCTGGATTAAAAAAAGCATACTTTATCTGAAGAAATTCTCAGGGGATGATATCATCCTGCTTTATGCGTTAAAATAGTTGTAGCGGTGGCATTTATGCCACGATTATTTGTGCAATAAATTGCACCGCTACGATAGAAGATGAGGAGACTGGTTAAGAGATTATATTTGATTTTCAGGGCTATAATTTTTTCTTTCTTTTCTTTATTTACCTTCCCGATGCGACGAAAAGGATT
>Ga0210044_10004615_pt1 | contig 19136 bp, 24 predicted proteins | sample CryGey13umfilter_2_FD_183959 | JGI IMG/M metagenome (GOLD analysis project Ga0210044, IMG submission 183959) | Groundwater microbial communities from aquifer in Utah, USA - Crystal Geyser 4/9/14 3 um filter (SPAdes) (version 2) | ecosystem: Environmental > Aquatic > Deep subsurface >... | reverse complement strand
TATCAGGGTATCGCCTGTAAGAGGATTTGAAAATACAAGATCGTTTGTACTGGTTTGTGTTTTGGTGTATCAGTTAATGGTGTATTACAATTGTGTAACAAAACAGGAAAATCCAAGAATTGTAAAGCGTATGCTGTGTAATTAAGATGTAATCAGTTTTTTTGAAATGAATTATGCCCAACCCTCAATTATTTAGTCCAATTTTCGGTGTTTTTCAAGTTTTGGGATGAGTTGGTTGTATTCGTAGAAGATCTGAAAATTCCAAACATGGTGAAAAACCACAGATTAGCTAGAAGTATAATGGATTCAAGTTGGGGATTTTTGCAAAAATTGGAATACAAGTGCAAACTGTTTGTTGAAGTACCAGCCAAAAATACAACCATAGACTGTTCAAGATGTAAAAATAAAGTGCCAAAAAGTTTAGCTGTGAGAATTCATAGATGTGATAAATGCGGTTTGGTCTTAGATAGAGATCACAATGCAAGTATCAATATTTTGAAGAAAGGATTGGAAATTTTTAATCTGTCGACAAAAAATGACCATAGACTACCGCAGGAACTGCGGAAAGTAACGCCTGTAGAGATAATAAGATCTGTGAAGCAGGAAAAAATCACTCAATTTGTTGGGTGGTAGTTCACAAGCCTTTGTGTGTTTTAGTTAGTTTTGATGCAATAGTAATGGCATCTTTTGTTTCTGCCACATTATGAGTACGAATGATATCAGCACCATTAAGTACAGATACAACTTCGGCTGCAAGAGATCCAAATAATCGATCTGATGCGTTTTCCCTTCCCAAAAGTTTTCCAATAAATGATTTGTTTGAAACGGAGATCATAATTGGATACTCCATTTTAATTGATTTTAAATTTTGAATGATAGACAGATCTCTTTGTATCCAATCAGATTTAATTTTTGTAAAAAAAGATCCGCTCCCAGATTTTCTAAAAAAACCAATAGCAGGATCTAAAACAATCTTACTTGACGGTACACCAGCAGTTTTTGCAATTCTAATACTGTCTTTTAAAAGACTTTTAGTTGATTGAGTATTCCCAGTTACTGTTTTAGAATCAAAAGCGCATAAAACAAGTGACGGGAAATATTCTCCAATCACATCAATCATTTCATCATCATATTTTAACCCCGAAATATCATTAATTACTTCAATTCCATGGTCTAAAGCAGATTTTGCAACATTTGCCCTACATGTATCAACAGATATTGGCAGATTAGATACATTTTGAATAATTTTAATTGCATTTAGAATTCTTTGGGATTCTATTTTTTCAGAGACCAGTGTTGATAAATATGGCGCAGTAGACATGCCTCCAACATCAATAAAATCTGCGCCATCAATTTCCATCTGTTTTATTGCATTTGCAATCTGATGTTTTGTTACTTTAATTGATTTTTTGTAAAATGACTCTGGACTTGTATTTAAAATCCCCATTATTCTAACCGGATTCTTCCCTCCTACGCCTATATTTCCAAGCTTAGTCACATGATTTATCATAAACCATGCCAATTTGAGTCATATGGTGATTTCAGGTTGGAGTAAAAAATATTCAGAGATTCGAAAAGAATTCAGATATAGTGAAAAACAAGATAAAGAGTCAGCAATTATTTTAAATTCAATTTTAGTAAAAAATATCTCTGATGAAAAGATCAGAGAGAAAATAGCAGGAAAAACTGTATTTGTAATAGGTGCAGGACCTTCATTGTCATCAGCAATACCAATACTAAAAAAATTTAAAAAAGTAGTGAAAATTGTAGCAGATAGCGCAGTAAAGCCACTGATAGAAAACGGAATTAAGCCAAACATTGTTGTTACTGACCTGGATGGAGATGAGGATTCACTAATAAAAGTTGGAAAAACAGATTCAATTTTTGTTGTTCATGCACATGGGGATAATATTTCCAAACTACATCTGGCAGAAAATTTTAAAAATTGTATTGGCACAACCCAGACAAATCCATTTAAAAATATACAAAATTTTGGCGGGTTTACAGACGGGGACAGAGCAGTTTTTCTTGCAAGTCATTTTGATGCAAAGAAGATTATTTTATTTGGAATGGATTTTGGAAAAATAATAGGAATGTATTCTCAAACAAAAGCGCCAGAAAGGGAAATCAAATTAAAGAAATTAAGAAAAGCCAAACTGCTTTTAGAATGGCTATCAGAAAACACAAGATCGCAGTTATTTACAACATCAAGCCAGATTAGAGGATTTGAAAAGATATCATACAATGAACTGGATATCATAATTACCTAGAATGCATTTAATACCCATATGGATATCAAAGAAATTATGAAATTCTCAGAAGAGCAAATACAGGATATCATTGTTATGAGGGACAACATAATTAAACAAATGGATAAGCATCAAAATGCAATAGAGACGTTACAGAAAAATTTGACAATTTTAGATTCAATATTAAAAGAATCTAGTTTTACAAAAGCTTCGGCCATTAAACAAGGAAAAACTTTAGAATCATCCAAAAATAACCCAATTGAGCCTAATGAAAAATCGGAAAAAAGCTCAATCCCAATAACTAGTGGAAGTGATGGTAAAATTATTGCAAATGCTTACATCACACCTGATCAAGTTTCAATAATTTTAGCAGACAATATGGAGATAAATGCAGATACGCCGCCGTTCAAATCGTTTTTTATTGATAGAATTATCGGGGAAATGAAACGAAAGGATGCTGTTGAAGCAGAAAACGGTAAAATCCAAAAAGAGTCAGTCATTGATTATATTATTAACAAGAACGGTTCTGACATACGAGAGATAATTATTAGAAATTACAGGCAAAAAGAAAGGGTAAATGAAATAATTAACACTGCAGGGTGGTCACTTACACGCATGCTTGAAAAAATCAAAAAGTGATTTTATGGATAAGATAGTAGTCTTAGATTTTGGATCGCAGTACAGTCATTTGATCTGTAGAAGAATTAGAGAATTTTCGGTATATGCAGAGCTTGTTCCTTTTGATATTAGTTTTGAAGAGTTGCAAAAGCACAATCCTAAAGGAATAATTTTTTCAGGGGGTCCATCAAGTGTGTATAACTCAGATGCGCCTGTTCCTGAAAATAAAATTTTTGACATGAATTTACCACTACTTGGAATTTGTTACGGGCATCAATTAATTGTAAACAAGTTTGGAGGTAAGGTAAAAAGAGCCAACAAAGAATATGGCTCATCATTACTGACAATTGATAATGACAAGAATCTTTTAAACGGAATTGGTGAATCAGTCAGGGCATGGATGAGTCATGGTGATGAAGCAGAACAAATTCCACCAGGATTCAAAGTAATAGGACACACTGAAAGTGCAAAGGCAGCTGCAATCGCTTCAGAAGAAAAATCAATCTATGGGATCCAGTTTCATCCTGAGGTTGTCCATACAGAGCAAGGAACCGAGATTCTCAAGAATTTTGTTTTGAAAGTTTGTGGAGCTAAGCAGGATTGGACTATGGAGGGATTTATAGATGCAGTCGTAGAGAAAATTTCAAAAATTGAAGGGAATGTTTTATGCGGCGTAAGCGGAGGAATAGACTCTACAGTAGCTGCTTTACTTATTCATAAAGCAATTGGCAATAGGCAAAAATGTGTTTTTGTAAATAATGGCCTCTTACGATTAAATGAAGAGACAGAGATCAAAGAGATGTTTGAAAAAAACTTTAGTGTGAATTTTACAATGGTTGATGCGGTTCAAGATTTTTTAAGTAAATTAAAAGGCGTTGAAGATCCTGAGCAGAAAAGGATGATCATAGGTGAAGAATTTATCCATGTTTTTACTGATTTTGCAAAAAGTAACGGTCCTTTCAAATGGCTTGCACAGGGCACGTTATATCCAGATGTAATAGAGAGCGGAGTTTCAAAAGGTCCTGCTGCAGTAATAAAATCACATCATAATGTAGGCGGACTACCAGATTGGCTTGATTTGGAAATTTTAGAACCATTACGTGAATTATACAAAGATGAGGTGAGAAAAATTGCTCAAATTCTGGGGGTTCCAGAAAAACTTTTCATGCGACATCCATTTCCTGGACCGGGGCTAGCTGTAAGAATTATCGGTGAAGTTACTCCAAAAAAGCTGCAGATATCAAAAGTAGCGAGTAAAATTGTCGAAGAGGAGTTAATTGCGTCTGGTTTTTACGGAAAAGTTTGGCAAGCATATGCAGCAGTAGGTGACGATAAAGCAGTAGGCGTAGTAGGGGATGAGAGAAAGTATGGAAATATTGTAATGATCAGAGCGGTAGATTCCATTGATGCAATGACAGCCGATTGGACTAGATTACCACATGAATTACTAGAAAAAATCAGCAATAGAATCACAAATGAGGTAGAAGACGTAACATGGGTAACATATGCAATTTCAAGTAAACCTCCTGCAACGATCGAGCCACAATAAAAAGGGAATGCCCTTCCTTTATGCAGAATTGTTCTCAAGTTTGATGTTCAAAAGACTATTTTAATACAAAATAATCAAAATAAATTCATGGTAACAATTCCAAGTGAAATTAAAGAGTTTATTGAAAAGCAAGGAATTTTTGCAGTTGGAACTATAGGAGCAAATAGCATACCAAATGTATCACCTAGAATTTTCTTTAGGGTTGATGAAGATGCAATATACTGGTTGGATTTTTTCAAACATAAATCTTACAAGAACATACAAGCAAATCCATGGGTCACTATCTCTGTTTTTAACAAAGATGATTTGAAAGGATTTCAATTCCGAGGAATTGTAAGTTTTATAACAGACGAACCAACAAAATCAGAAATTAGAGAATCAATTATCAAGAGAGTATTAGAAAAAAATTCATCAGAGAAAATAAAAAAACTAAGCGAAAAAATAGAAGTTCAGCTCATACAATTTAAACCGAAAGTAGGTTACTCATTAAATCCTGATGAGTTTAGTGATATGTGTATAGGATCTGACGTTGATTCTACACAGTTGTTTCAAAAGTAATCCATTAATAATCAAATTTTTTTGAGATGGTATGGGTTTTCATGTATTTGACACATATGTCAAATCAAAAGATGGGCACATCATGCACTTTGATGTGATAACTGACAAAAACGATACAGAAAAAGCAATTGCGTTTGCAAAAGAATGGCTAAAGAATATTGAAGAGAAAGAAACCATAGTCACTACAAAAGAATGTAGATTTTGTCATACACAATCAGTATCAGAAGAAATCGAAATCGAGATAATGACTAATGGTTATTTTATTGCAAAAATGGAAGGTTGCCCTAAATAAAATTTGAATGATCATGCATGTGATTTGGCTTACTTTTTCTAAAAGCGATAGAGAATATCTAAAAAACATAATTGACAAAATTTCAGAGAAATATCAAGCTCCAAAATTTGAACCACATATCACAATTTACGGATTAATAGACTCAGAAATTAGCCTAATTGAAACCATTGCTAAAGAAGTAGCATTAAACCAAAATTCATTTTTAGTTAAAAAATCAGAAATTTTGCAATCTAATGAACTATGGAAAACAGTATTCATAGAATTAAAAACTAGTCAACAATTGGAGTCAATTCATAAAGAATTTAAAAAATATTTTGAAAAAATTTCAAAGTATGAGTTTGAACCACACATAAGTCTAATTTACAAAATCTTGCCAAAAAAAGAAAAAATAAAAATAATAAATGAGCTAAATATCAAAAGGGAATTTGCAGTAAGCAAACTAGCAATACAAAAATTCTTTCCAGAGATAGAAAAATGGAAAATTGTAAAGGAATATGATTTTAAAAACCATCAAACTAGATAAATTCATCAAATTCTGAATTGTAGAATTATACCATATGGTTTTACAATAATGCCGCACCAAAGACTCCAGCCGAATCGCCCAATTTGTTTTTCATAATTGGCGTATCAACCAAATCTGAAAAAACTTTCTGATAAACTGAATTTTTTCCCTCAGTGTACAAAAAATCAATGTTAGACAGGCCGCCTCCTAAAACTATTACGTCTGGATCTAAAATGTCAATCACATTTGCTAATCCAAATCCAAAGTTTTCTAAAAACTCATCTTTCCATTGTTTTACTTTAGAACCTTCAATATTTTGTATAATTTCAGGCATGTTTTGGGATTTTCCAGTTAGTTCTTTCCATCGTTTTTCCAATGCTGGACCACTAATGTATGTCTCAACACAGCCTTGTTTTCCGCAATAACAATTATTTCCATTTTGATGTAATGTGTGATGTCCCCATTCTCCAGCAATGTTGGTTCTGCCTTGATGAATTTTTCCATTGATTACTATTCCTCCTCCAACACCAGTACCCATTATGACTCCAAAAACAACATCAAATCCTTTTGCAACGCCCAATGTAGATTCAGCAATTGCAAAACAATTTGCATCATTTTCCATAGATATTTTTTGACCTAATTTTTTTTCTAAATCTTCTTTGAGTGGTTTTTCAATAAGACATTGAGTGTTACTATTTTTTATCAGCCCAGTTTTTTTTGAAATTGCGCCAGGTGTACAAATTCCTATAGAGTAATCTTTAACATTTTCTAAAAGATCAGCACTCAATGAGTTGATTGTGTTTAGTATTTGGGAATAATCATTTTGTGGAGTCGGAACTCTTTTTCTTTGAATAGTATTAAGATTTTCATCTAGCAGAATTGCCTCAATTTTAGTTCCACCTAGATCTACTCCTAGTTTGTACAACAATAATTTAATGCAAATAGGATTGCTTAAGTTTTAGCTAAATGTGCTGATGTTTATCGTGCGCCAGAAACAGAAATTACATCATCAATTCTGAGAATCATGCATGCAGCTTCTGTTGCAGATTTAATTATTTGTTCTTTTACTATAAGCGGCTCTACAACATCAATGGATAACATATCAGCAATTCTTGTATTTCGTGCATCAATTCCGGTCCATTTACGACCTTGGTTTTGTTTTGCTCTTAGTGTAGCCATTGTATCAATAGGATCCATTCCAGCATTTTCGGCTATGGTAAGAGGAATTATTTCAAGGGCTTCAGCATATTTTTTGATTGCAAGTTGTTCTCTACCATCAAAACTATCAGCCCATTCTTTTAGTTGGGATGCAGCATATGATTCTGGGGCTCCACCACCCGCAACAATTTCTGGTTTTTCAATTACATCTTTTACTACCATTAATGAGTCATGAATTGAGCGGTCAACTTCATCAATGACCCTTTGTGAACCGCCTCTGATAAGCAGAGTTACAGATTGCGGATTTTTACATCCTTCAATAAATACCCATTTATCAGATTCGACTTTCTTTTGATGAGCAAGATCTGCAGTGCCAAGATCTTTTTCTGTAAGATCATCTAGGTTAGAAATAACACGTCCACCAGTTGCTTTGCCAAGTTTTATCATGTCACTTTCTTTAACACGTCTAACTGCCATGATGCCATATTTTGCTAAATAGTGTTGTGCAATATCATCAATTCCTTTTTGACAGATTAATACATTAACACCAACATTGTGAAGCTTGTCAACCATTGTTTTGAGCATTCTGTTTTCTTCCTCCAAAAACATTTGCATTTGCGTTGGATCAGTTATTCGAATTTCTGAACTCATCTCAGTCTTTTCAATTTCTAGAGCAGAATTCAACAATGCAATTTTTGCTTTTTCGATTTTTGTTGGCATTCCACTATGAACAACTTCTTTATCTAAAACAATGCCTTTGATAATTTGAGTATCTGTAATAGAACCGCCAGCTTTCTTTTCAACTTTAATATTTTCAAGATCAACTGAATAAGTTTCTGCCTTCTTTGTTGCAATTTTTAATATTGCATCAACTACAACTTTAGAAAGTACATCGCTGTCTTCGGAGACTAATTTTGATTGCATACTGGTTATGGCAATCTTGAGAAGTGTTTCTCTATCATCAGGCCTAATTTTTTTTGCCATTTGGGAATAAATTTCAAGTGTTTTTTCAGCTGCTGCTTGATAACCCTCAATAATCACTGAAGGATGAACGTCTTTTTTGAGAAGATCTTCTGCTTTAGCTAAAAGAGATCCACCAAAAACTACAGAAGATGTAGTACCATCACCCACTTCATTATCAACTGTTTTTGAAATTTCTACCATCATTTTGGCAGCTGGGTGTTGAACATCAATTTCTTTTAAGATGGTTGCTCCATCATTCGTAATAGTAACATCACCTAAGGAATCAACTAACATCTTATCCAATCCTCGCGGACCTAAACTACTTCTAACTAATTCAGCAACTAGTTTGGCAGCAGCGATATTGTTGTGCTGAGCATCCTTACCTTTTTGTTGTAATGCGCTCTCTTTTAGAACTAAAACCGGTCCATTTGGTGTTTGTTGAATTGATGCCATTTAGATAAACTACAATCCTCATGATCCCCCTTTTTAACATTACTTAGCTGATTGGATTAATGTAAGATCGTTTCTTTACATCAACAATTCCTCCAGAAAGTATACGAATCGAAGGAAGAGCAAGAAACGGTAAGAAAAGCGGGATCAAGTGAGGTCTTGAAAACTTGCATCCAGAATCAATAATTGAATTATTGATCTGTTGAAAATTGGTTAAGACTTTTTCAAATGATTCAGTAGAAATAATTCCTGCTAACTGTAATGGCAGTAACGCAATAACTTTACCAGATTTTACTACGACAAGACCTCCTTGATTTTTGATAAGAATATTTGCAGCTATGGACATATCAGAATCATTAGAACCAATTACAATCATGTCATTTTCATGAAAACTCCAGGTAGATGCAAATGCACCAATATCTGCTCCAAAATTTTCAAGAAACCCTATAGCATGCTTGTTAGTTCCGTGAATTCTGTCAAAAGAAGCTACTTTCCACACATCCTTATCCAAAGAAGTTAAAACACTCCCGTTTTTAGTAAATAATTCTACTGAACCTAGTTTGGTTATAATTTCAGTTTGCATAAAAATAGTATTTGCAAGAACACTTTTCTTTTTTGATTGAATAGCAAAGTCTTTGGAAGAGAGTTTTTTTAATTTGATAGTTTTTTTTATCCATGGAGGAATTATTTTTTTCTTTATTGAAGTAACAATACTACCATTTGAAACAACCAATTTTCCACCTACAAAGACTTTATTAGGTTTGACAGATTTTAAATCATCAAAAACCAAGATATCTGCAAGTTTTCCAGGAGCAATACCACCTAGATCTTTGTTCATGTTGTAATAATCAAAGCAGTTTTTTGAAGCCATTGAGATAGCATCAATCGGGTTTAGACCAAGTTTGATAGATTCTCTGACGCAGTGATCAATATGACCATACTGTACTAGGTCTGTAGGATCAAGTCCATCAGAACAAAACATCAATCTATCAAGATTAAGTCCATGAGATAATACACGCGGAATGATTTCTTTCAAATCACGCCTAATTGATCCTTCTCTGATCATAATCCACATCCCTAAACGCAATCTTTCTAAAACTTGATCAAAATTGATAGGTTCATGACATGAGAGAATTCCAGATGCAATGTATGCATTGAGTTTTTTTTCACTAGCTCCGGCAGTATGCCCATTAATTATGCAGTCACCTTCCAACATAGCATGCAACGATTTCATTGTTTTAGGATCTCGTAGTGTAACTTTGGTCCATGAAAAAACTTCTCCCAACCCTAAGACATGAGGATGCTTGATTGCTAATTTTTCTTGTGATAATGATAAAGTTTTGCTATGACTAAATTTTCCATCTACTGGGAGGCCCCCTGGAACAACTTGAAATATTCTAATTGGTAAATTTTCACCAAGTTTTAGAAACTCTTGAAATCCTTTGTATCCAGATACACTAACAATGTCTATCGGATCTGAGAAAAGAGATGTTACACCACATAATAGTGATTTTTTTGCAAGTTCAGACGGTAAAACAAATTGATCAATGTGTAAATGTGGATCAGCAAAGCCAGGTCCAACATACTTTCCTTCAATATCAATAATAGCTGTTTTTGATCCAATTGCATGTCCAGCGTTTGGACCAACGTATGCAATTCGATCATTAACTATCGCGATCTGAATTTTTGGAATGATCTCTTTAGTGTAAACGGATACCAACGAACAGTTTTTTAGTACAAGATCTGCTTTTTTGTCACCCATTGCAACTGAATTTAATAAAGAAATCGAATTCGCTAGGCTCGAAGTCACAAATTTTCTTGGATTATGCACCTATTATAGATTCAATGCTTAAATTACCGTTGAGGCGGTTTTTTTCATATGAACATACCCAAGGTAATGCGAAAGTATTGTGCAAAATGTAAAACACATACTGAGCAGAAAGTCTCCATATACAAGGCTGGAAAAAGAAGGGGTTCAGCAAGAGGAGAACGTAGACATGCTGAACGTAAACGAGGGTATGGTGGACAAAAATTCCCAAAACTTGCAAAACCTGCAAAAACTACAAAGAAAGTCACTCCCATTATGACATGTACGGTATGCAAAAAGAAATATAACAAAATTGGTATCAGGATTAGAAAATTCGAGTTGGTGGCAGCATGAAAAAAGATCACATTGAAATTCCAAAACCATCAAGTAAATTCCAGAAAGTTAATTGTAATGAATGTGGTGAATTACAAGTAGTGTATTCTCATGCATCACAAGTTGTTGTATGCAATTCTTGTGGCAACAACATTGCTGAACCAACTGGTTCTAAAGCAAAGATAAATGGAAAAATCTCAGGCAGTGCCGAGTAAATCATAGTCTTGTTTTGTATTTAGATTAAAAGCAACTCTTTTGTCATCAATTATTATAAATTTTTCAGATATATTTTCCAGAGTTGAAATTTTTTTTGCATTTACTAATGAAATTCCGGTGTAACAGCATTGTTGATTCTCAAACTCAAACCAATAATTAGAAGAAAGATACAATGAGTCAAGAAACTTTTTTGTAACGATGATTGTAGTCCAAATGTTTTCTAAATCACATTGATTTATAATATTTTTAATAATATCTCCATCTAAAAACGGTAAATCAGCTGATGTAATCAAAACAAAATCACTTAATGATTTAAGAACCAAATTAAGATCCTCCACATAGCCAGTACCAGGAGTGTTAAAAAGATCAATTTTATTTTCTTCTAAAAATTTCTTTGTTTGCGGTGAATTAGAACTAGTGATAGCTAATATTTTTGAAAAGCAATCAGAGTCTGTTAAAGCATCAATGACATGAAGTATTACAGGTTTTTTATATTTTAAAAGTAGTTTTTCTCCAGTTAAACTCATTCGACTTCCTTTGCCACCTGCCATAACAATGCCAATCATATTGAAACAAAGATCAAAAGAGATACTAATCGTGTCAATTCATTTGTAGCGCCCAATACATCTCCTGTAATTCCTCCAAAACTACGAGTACTCAAGATAACTAAGAACATGGTTAATGTCACACCTACTCCAAATAAGAGCAAACCAGTGGAACCTCCAAGAAAAATTATAGGGATTAAAGTGATTATTGTTGCTACTATCAATTTATTTTTATTTTTCATCATATCAACAAAAGGTGAATTTGAGCCTAAAGATGCAGATTTTCCAATGCTTGCCATCAAAACCATTGAAAATTTTGCAAGTATTTCACTAAGTAAAATTGCTAAAAATAATTGATATCCAGTAGATAACGAGATTGCTATTATCAATCCTACAATATGCAAGACTATTGTAACCATTCCTGCAGAACCAGTGGAAAGATCTTTCATTGCGGCAAGTTTTTTTTCTTTTGTTCCTTTTGCCATTAAACCATCAGCAAAATCTGCTAGACCGTCAGTGTGATGTATACCTGTAAGTATTGCAAATGAAGTAACAACTAGTAAACTTACTATTAATGGATCTAAAAATAATGACAGTCCAAATCCGATAGAACCAATAATTAAACCAATTACAATTCCTACAATTGGAAAAACATACATGTATTTTGCAATTGTTTCAAGATTTGAATTACTAATTGGAATAATAGTCAGAAATGAAAATACAGATCCAATTTCTTTAAGCATGAATCCACCAACCCAAATATGATAAAAATAAAAGAATTGGAACTACAACCATTCCACAAAACAATATCGATGTAACTTTCATTATCAAAATAGCTGACCTGACATGATCTTTAGTAAACGAAATATTTCCATCGCCTAGTGAATAATGATCAATTTTTTCAAATTTTGCTCCTAAAGCTCCTGCAATAGCTGCCATAGGATATCCAGCGTTAGGGCTGAGAGTTTTCTTTCCATCACGAATCATTATTTCAAAAGATTTTTTCCAATTATTTCCAAGAATCATCGCACTAAGCACCATGATAAATCCAGTGAGCCTGGATGGAATGTAATTCAAAATTTTGTCACAGTTTGCTCCAAACCATCCAACATTTTTGAAAATATCTGTTTTGTATCCAATCATAGAATCTGCAGTATTGACTACCCGATAAACAAACGCACCTAGTAAACCAAAAAATGCAAAATAGAAAAGAGGTCCAGTTATACCATCAACTGTATTTTCACTTATACTTTCTAGTACGCCTGAATATACATGATTTTTGTCAAGATTTTTAGTATTTCGCTTTACAATCATAGATAAATTGTCTCTAGCAAAAGAAATATTGTCTTGTTCTAGTGCAGCAACTACTGCAACAGCATGTTTTTCCATTCCTTTTATTGCGATAGTTGACTTTAGTAATACACTACCTGCAATTACTGAAATTACAATGTATATGTAATCCACAGAAATTAAGTTAATTCCAATATCCAAAAAAATAACTAAAGATACAACAATTCCAATAGAAATTAAAATAATAAAAACACCACCTAGTTTTTCTAAGTTTTCTGATGAATTTTTTGTGCGAGGTGTTAATTTTGCAATAAAAGAGCCAATCCAAGCAGTGGGATGAAATTTGGTTCTTGGATCACCTAAAGTGAGATCTAATACAAGTGCAAAAAATACAACTAGTATTGATTCAACTAACAACCAATCATCCTCTCTATTTCAGCAATATTCAAATTTGATTTTACTAATTTACTAAGTTTATCAATTTCATTTTCTATTTTAACAAGATTTTTCTTATTCCAAACTATATTTTTTGCATTACCACTCAAAGAATCTTCTTCGGGCAGATTCAAGTCAATCATCGGTATTGTACCCAATACTGAACGTTTTGTTATTTCTTTAATTTTTTTAAAACCTGGTTTGAGTATATTGATATCACCTCGAAATTTATTAATAACAAAACCTTTGATTAACTCTTGATATTTTTTATCTAAAAGAGACATAGTGCCTACAATACTAGCAAATGATCCTCCTCTATCAATATCTGTAATCAATAATACTGAAGAATTAGATATTTCTGCCATTTTCATATTTGCTATGTCAAATTTTTCTAGATTAATTTCAGAAGGTGAACCAGCTCCTTCTAAAATAATTAGATCATGATTTTTTTGAAGGTGTTTGAATGATTTTGTAGCAAGAGTTAGTCCTTTAGTTTTTACAAATTTTTGATAATATTCTGAAGCATGCATTTTTTTAAACATTTTTCCATTGAGGTATACATTACTATAATAATTCCCAAGAGGTTTTAGAAGAATTGGGTTTAGATCCGGAGTAATTTCACATCGTGCAGCTATTGCTTGTATGGCCTGAGCTCGGGATATTTCAAAATCTTTTGTTTTGTAGGCGTAATTAGACATGTTTTGAGACTTGAAAGGTGCTACTGAAAATCCCTTATCTGCAAAAATCCTACATAATGCTGTAACAAGTGTCGTTTTTCCGGAACCAGACGATGTACCTTGTATCATTAATGATTTCATAATCTCTCCAAAGCTTCGATTAATTTCTGATTTTCTTTTCTTGTCTTTATAGCAATTCGGATATAGTTATTATCTAATCCACGAATTGTTTTGCAATCACGGATTAAAATTTTTTTTTCAAGTAATTTTTTTTGCAGTATATTTGATTTTATTTTTGTTTTTATTAAAATGAAATTTGTGGAAGTGTCAATACATTGAAAATTTTTTAGTTTAGAAATACAATTAATAAGATAAACTGATTCTTTTTTAATTAATTTTTTTACCTTATCTAAATAAAATTTGTCTGAAAGAGCAGCAGATGCTGCTTGTTGTGCTAGTCCTGAAACATTCCAAGGGATTTTAATTTTATTTAAAACCGAGGTCATTTGTTTTGAACTTATACCATAACCAATTCGTAAACCAGCTAGAGCAAATGATTTTGTCAGAGATCGTAAAATGAACAAATTGCTGTATTTTGTGACAAGATGAATAATGGATTCATCATGATCTGGCACTAATTCAATAAAACATTCATCTACGAACACCAAAGTTTTCTGTTTGTTTGCATATATGATAATTTTTTGTAAAGTTTTTTTTGAGAGTAGATTTCCTGTTGGATTATTTGGATTACAAATAAAGATGCACCCATTATTTGGGATTTTGGAAATAAAATCATCAATATTTTTTTCTAGATTCATTGTTTTAAAAAATGAAATTTTTGCTCCACAGAGTTTTGCTGCAGATTCGTATTCGCCAAATGTTGGAATAGGAATCAAAACAGGTGTTTTATTTGATAGAAAAGATCGACAGAAATCATAGATAATTTCAGTGGCACCATTTCCCACCACTATTTGAGAATACGATGTTTTGGTATAATGCTGAAGATTTTTTTTAAGTTGAATAGAATCTGAATCTGGATAGATTTGTACTGCATCTATCTGATTTTTTATGGTTTTATGTACAATTGAGGGAATTCCAATGGGACTAATGTTTGAGCTAAAATCCAAAATATCAGAATTTGGATTGTTTATCGAAAAAGGGCCCCCATGATGAATTCGTTTATGTTCAGATATGTGGGGATTTATCCTCATAATTTGAAATAATCTATTCTAATATAGTATGTTTTGGTTAAATTCAGAAAACGATTATTAATTGAATAAACGATTTTTTAGTTCGTGGACAAGAAAAGAGTAGCAATTGTTGGAGTTACAGGTTCTGTAGGACAAGAATTTGTATTATCATTAAACAATCATCCTTGGTTTGAAGTTACACAGATTGCAGCATCAGAGCGATCTGCTGGTAAAAAATATCTTGATGCAATCAGAGATCCCAATAGTGGAATAATATCATGGGAAGTAGATGGACAGATTCCAGAATACATTAAAGAAATGACTGTAAAAAACATTAGCGAGTTAGATTTATCCCAATTAGACTTAGTATTTTCAGCAGTTGAATCAAATGCAGCCAGAGATATTGAAACTCAGATAGCTGCGGAGATACCAGTGATTTCAACTAGTTCTGCTTATCGTTATGATGAAGATGTACCAATTCTAATTCCTGGAATTAATGATGAGCAATCAGAATTATTAGAAATACAAAAAAAGAATAGAAATTGGAAGGGCTGGGTTGCACCACTACCAAATTGTACCACTACAGGTTTGGCAATTACTTTAAAACCACTATATGAAAAATATGGTGCAAAAAAAGTCATGATGACATCAATGCAGGCAATATCTGGCGCAGGTCGTGCTCCTGGTGTATCTGCAATGAACATCACAGACAACATCATACCATTCATTGCAAAAGAAGAAGAAAAGGTAAGAATTGAAACTAGAAAGATTCTAGGGAAATTAAAAAACGGAAAAATTGAAGATGCCAACATCAAAGTGAGCTGTACATGTACAAGAGTTCCAGTAATTGACGGTCACACAGAATCCGTTTTTGTAGAAACTGAAAAAGAGATTAACTCACAAAGTGCAAAACAAGTTTATGATGATGCAAATAATGAAAGTACTGTAATAGGTCTTCCATCATCTCCTGAAAAATATTATGCATTTCATGAAGATCCAACACGGCCTCAACCAAGAATGGAACGTAGTGTGGGCGATGGCATGACGACAACAATCGGAAGAGTTGAGAAAGAAGAATTATTTGATCATGGATTAAAGTATGTATTATTCTCACATAATAAAAAAATGGGATCAGCAAAAGGTGCCGTTTTGTTAGCAGAGATGCTTTACAAAAAAGGTAAAATTTAGAGTATTTTTTGAAATTTTTACAATAATAACTTTATAAGAACCAGAAATCTAGATCGTTTCGAGTGTTTTAAATGGTAAAAGTTGATGATTTAGATTTACAAATTTTATCAGAGCTGTCTAATGATGCATCAATTTCAATTCCAAGATTATCAAAGAAAATCAATGTTAATTCGTCAGTGGTATACTCCAGAATTAAACGCCTGATAAAACGGAAATTAATTGAGCGATTCACAATTGTCGTAAATGATACAGAGCTTGGATACAATGTAAAGGCATTAACAGGAATAAACATGGATACAAAAAAACGAGATCATATAATTGAAGAATTATTCAAAATAGAAGGGGTCAGAGAAGTTGCAGAAGTTACAGGAAGATTCGATATTTTAGTTACTATGTATGCAAAATCATTGGATCAGATGCATAAAATGGTATCAGAAAAAATTGGGCGTATTGAAGGGATACAGTCATCAGAATCATTTATAGAAATGAAGTCTCGTTCAAAAGCAATGCCATATAAGTCATCAAAGGATAGCGACTGACATTGCAAAAGCAAAAATCTGAATCTCGTGTTGCAGTATATTATGAGTTAACTAAACCAAAAATTTGGTATTTACTAGTCTTTACTGCATTTGGAGCAACTTTAACTGCATCGAATATTTACGGTATTGAAATTTCTCTAGCTACATGGGCGTTGATGTTATTCTCTGTTGCCGCTGGATCAGCTGCAGCTAATACTCTAACTAACTATCATGACAGGGACATAGACGCAATTATGGATAGAACAAAAAATAGACCACTTCCATCAAAAAGAATCCATCCTGCAGAGAAAGCAAGAAATTTTGGACTTGTATTGGCTGGAATCTCTCTTGCCTTAGCATTTGGAATATCCCTTACAACAACTTTAGAACAGGGAATTTGGGCAACAGCCTTTATTGCATTTGGTTTACTAAACAATATTCTTGTGTATTCATACATGTTAAAACGAAATTCTAGAACAAACATAATTTTAGGTGGTTTATGTGGTGGTGCTCCACCAATGATAGGTTGGGTGGTAGTCACCATGACAGATTTATGGACAATGGGTTTAGCAATGGCAGGACTAGTGTTTATTTGGATTCCAATGCATATCTGGGCTCTAACTTTACATTTCAAAGAAGATTACAACAAAGTTAATGTTCCAATGCTAACTGCGGTTCAATCTGAAAAGACATCAGCAAGAGCAATTGCTGGTTCAACTTTTGTAATGGTATTATTTTCAATTGCACCATTCTTTTTAACAACTGCAAATGGAGAACCCATGGTTGGTTCAGTTTATCTTTGGACTGCTATAGCATCAGGTGCTTTGATGATAATATTATCAGCATGGGTAATTGTAAAACCGATGGAAAAAGCATCATGGACTTTGTTTAAGTTTTCTAGTCCATATTTGGCAGTTTTGTTTATTGCATTAATGGTAGATTCAGCATTATAAAATACTGTTATTGATATCTAGACTATTTAGCTCTTTTGTAATTTCAGTATGAGATTCAATAAGATATTCAATCTCATTTTGTAGTTGGGGAGAATTCCACTTAGATTTAATCAACAGAGTTAATTTTGCAACAATATTCCATTGAACATTATTTTGTTGATCAATTAACTCAAGGAAACGTTTTCCTTTTTCATCTTCTGACATAATTTTTTGATATTTTACAATCATAAAAAGTTAACATGAAGATTTAGATGTGAAATAAACAAAATCAATTCACTGTTTAAAAATAAATTAGCAATTTGCTTTGTTGGTAATTATGTAATTTTATAATTTTATTAGTGAACGAGTGTCATAGAAGGTATTGAAATGTAGTATAACAGAGTGTAAGGGTAAAGCAGAACAAGTAGTCAAAATAGGATTAAAAGAAACCAGAAATTTATGCAAATATCATTATAATTTATTCAATAACAAGGAAGAAAAACACTCACCAAATTTTAGCAAGGCATCAAAATTTAAAGAAAAAATGAATAAGGCATAATTTCCATATCACGAAATAATTGAAAACTTTAACATCTACTATTTTTAATCTATTTTATGGCTATAAGTAAAAAAACCAAGTCAAAAAAGAAACCTACAAAAAAAACAGTTTCTAAACCAGTAAAACAAACAAAAACTTCGTTAAATAAACCAGAATTTGAAAAAGCTTGGAAAGAATACAATTCAGCATTAAGTGTATGGAAAGAATCACTTACACAATGGCAAAAAGCCACGAATGATACATTGATGACATATCATGATGCATGTCAAAGAGCATTAGAGTCAGATACAGAATTATTAAAAAAAGTTAGTTCTAGTTGGGAAAATACCTGGCAAGAAATAGGTCCTGAATACATAAAGCAACAAACAAAAATGATTGAAAACATCTTTAAAGAAACCAACATTGATTCAATTAAAAAATTCAATGAGCAATGGGAAAAATTTCTAAAAACATCCGGTGATGATTCAATTAAAGCATATCAGGAAGCCATAAAACAATTCAATCAAGCTTGGCAAAATACCCATACCTGATTTTAATATTTTTTAATTTAAGATAAATCAAATTATAAATTCAATTAAAATATTTTTAAATATTATTTCATTAATGTAACTTCATTAGAAAAAGAAATTATGTCTAAGATGTCATTTAGATTAAATGGTTTTACAAGAAATGCAAGGACACCTAACTTAGTACATTCATTAAAAATTTTTGGATTGTCATTACCTGTAAGCACAATAATTTTAGAGGAATGATCGTGAGATCGAATTTTTTTTAAAACGCTTAACCCATCAATCTTTGGTATTACTAAATCTAAGAAAATAAGATCAGGTTTTTTAGAATAATATTTTTCGATTGCTTCAACACCATCACTGGCTTCAGCTACAACATCATGGTTATGTACTAAAAGAAAATCTTTAAGGAGTGAACGAGAGTCCTCAGAATCATCAACTATCATGACTCTAGTCATACATTATAGAGAGCATTGATGAATTTAGAGGTATGAGTGTACGAGATAATGACACTTAATCTAGCCACAAAAAGTAGGATTATAATTGGTTTGATGAGATTAATTTTCAAATGGAGATCTCAATTGAACCATGGAAGAAA
>Ga0210044_10004614_pt1 | contig 19136 bp, 12 predicted proteins | sample CryGey13umfilter_2_FD_183959 | JGI IMG/M metagenome (GOLD analysis project Ga0210044, IMG submission 183959) | Groundwater microbial communities from aquifer in Utah, USA - Crystal Geyser 4/9/14 3 um filter (SPAdes) (version 2) | ecosystem: Environmental > Aquatic > Deep subsurface >... | reverse complement strand
ATTTCGGCGCGGAGCGCCGACACTTTGGGGGAGGTTTGCAGCAAGCTGCCGGGGCCAATGCTGTGTCGGCGCTCCGCGCCTGGCGGCCGTTGGGCGCGGAGCGCCCTCACAAGATTAGCCCCCGGCCAGCTTGCTGCCGGGGGGGGGCATCAACACAGGAATTTCGGCGCGGAGCGCCGACACTTTGGGGGAGTTTCGCCAGGCTTCGGCGCTCCGCGCCTCGAGCGAGGGGGCTACCGTACCCCGCGGCTTGTGCCACTGATTATCTTCGATTCGTTCTTCGCGGCTGCACGAAAATATTGAAGGCCGGACGAGGGGCGCACTGTCGTCACCCGAGGCACCTGCTCGCCCCACGCAGTCGACGACGGCTTCGGTCCCTCTTCGAACAAGACCAAGCGCAGCCTGTGGGGTGCAGATCAGTTCCCCAACGCCGCGTCCACCGCGCTCTTCGGTGGCCCTGGCGTGCTCCAATGCCCGTCGATGCTCAGCCCGTCGGCGGTGAAGCGGGCTGCCCACTGCAGATTCTCCATCTTCTGCAGCGCGTCGATGACGCCAAAGACCGCGTCGATGTGGAGGCCCGTCATGGCGAGCTGCGTGATGGTCTGCTCCAAGGAGAAATGCAACTTCTCGGCGTTGACGTCGAGCAGAGCGACCTCCTCGAGGCCCTCGACGCGGCTGGCCAGCATCTGATCTACCTTGTCGGCCTCGATCGTTCCTAGGAGCACGACCAGCGCGTCGCCTTTGGGAACCAACGTGAGCGAGAGCATGTCGTACATGAAGCTGTAGTGTTGGCTGCCATCGTCGTCCGTGTCCCCTGAGTTCATGCCAATGGCCCTAAAGTAGAGGTCGAATCCTCGCAGCGCCCCCTCCATGTCGAGAACCTCGAAGACCAACAAGCCGCTGCGGGCGGAGACCCAAGGGAAGTTGAGGTCGAAACCATAAAGGGCTCCGTAGAACGGCCCACTGAAGACATAGGGGGCGTCGGTGTTTCCAAACCCCCGAACGAGCAATCTGGCCACGCCTTCGAGGGTCGCGAGGTCTGGACACGTGACCAACTCCCCCCCCTCGCTGGACTGGCTCGCTAGCGCTGTGAAGTTGATGCTCAGGGCCGCAGCGGCGATGGCGCCTTCCTTGAGAGCCGGATAGCGACCGCCGACCGGGCCGAAGATCTCGGAGAGCACGGCCTTCAGCTCTGGGCTCATGACGACCAAGAGCCGTTGCGAAGTCCGTCCCGCGCCACTCTTCATGCCACCGATGATGTAGGGGACGTTCTCGACCAGGTTTGCGCCACTCTCGGCGCAGCGTTCGAGCTTCTCTTTGGCCGCCTCGAGGACCGCTGGTCGCACGGCCTCTGGGACCCTGGCCAGGTTCGGATCGCGCTCAGGGTCCGCGCGCTCGAGCAACGACGCTTCCAGGGCCTCGGTCTGCACGAAGAGCACGGTGTCCCACTGCTCCTTGCTGGTGTCGAGGCTCGACGCCCCGACGTCGAGGCTCGACGCCCCGACGTCGAGGCTCGACGCCCCGACGTCGAGGGTCTCGAGCGCCTCGCGGAAGCGGTCGGAGGCTCCAAGGGCTTCGTCCGGCGCGCTCTCCTCGACGAGCGCCTCGAGGGCGCGCGAGCTCTGTTCTGGGTCTGCGGTGTGCAACACCGCGACGAGGTAGCCCTCGCGCAGCACGTAGGAGAGCCTGAGCCCCCCCAACATCACGGTCTCGACCTCTCGGCCTTTGACGCCCTGGGCGCCGAACTCCAGTCTCGAGTCGCGCGTCCGCATGGCCTCCATGAAGGCCGCAAACGCAGTCGCGTCGGCCACGCGAATGAGCGCTGCCGGCCGGCCCGCCAAGCTGAACAGCGCGAAATCCCCGCGAGGGTCCAGGCCGGTCCGCGCCAGGACATCGGCATCGAGAAGGTCGACCCCGAAGAGCTCCAAGACGCGCCCACGAACGAGCCTGGCCAGACCCGACTCGCGGGCCAGCGCCTTCAGCTCGTCTTGCAGCTCGCCGGTGCTCAGCTGCAGAGGTTTGACGACGATGACATAAGGCGTGTCGCCGGGGATCTGAGCCGTGACCGGCGCGAAGGCCGGCGGCTGCGGCACAGGCGGCGGGCCGCACGCGACGCACAGCGACACCAAGCACAGCGACACCAAGCAAACCGACACATCTTGGAGCTTCAACTCAGAACTCCTTCTTCGAGCGAGGAGTGCGAGTCTCGAAGTTCTTTGTGCCCAGGTAGAACTTGGGCTCGTCGCCGCCTTGGCGCAGCTTGATCTGCTGTTTCAGAGCGCACGCCCGCATGCGGGGGCGAGGGTGGTCCTCGACGAGGTTTCGTGTCTCTTGGGCCAAGAACGTGCCGAAGCTGCTGCCTTCGTCGCTTGGGAGGCCTTCGTAGTAGAAGTCGAAGACGTTCATCAGCTGCACCATTTGATACGGCGAGTAACCGAGGCGATAGGCGGCTTCCAGAGAGTACGAGTCGGCGTCTCGCTCCTGGCGCGAGCGGGTCGGCAGCGTGAGCAAGCCGAGGGTGTTCGAGGCGAGCACGTCGGTGTCCTGGGCGACGGGTGTCCAGAGCCCGAGCAGCTTCAGGTACTGCAAATGGGCCGCGACGTGGCGCAGCTCGTGGTGCCCAACCTCGTGGGCCAGGACGGAAAAAATCTGCGCCTCGTTGGTGATGAGGCTGAGCAAACCCGTCGACACGATGATCGTGCCGCCGGGCAGCGCGAAGGCGTTGGGGTCCGGCGCGTCGTAGATGCGCACCGACCACTTGAGCCCTCGCCCAGCGTTTGCGGTCAGGTCGGCGAGCAAAGCGTCGAGGTAGCCCTCCAGCTCTGGGTCGTCGACCATGACCAGCTCGCTGGGCAGCAGGGCCACGACGCTGTCGCCGTAGGTCACCTCCTCGCTGTCGTCGAAGAACGGCGAGGTCATCTCCGTGCCCTCGGTCTGCACGGCGTGAGCGAGGTCCTTGAGGACGTCGGTGATCAGCAGCGGCGCCTCGCAGTACGACGAGTCCAAGCTGAATTGGCTCGGGTCTTCGATTTCGGACGGGGAGGGCGTTTGGGCTCGTGTGCTCTCTGGCAGCAGCCACAAGCTCAGCGCCAGTAGGACCACAGCAGAGAAGGGAATTTGCGAGCGAGTCATGGGCGTCCTCGAGTTGGGCTCAGGAAGTCAAGAACACAGAAGAGAAAACATACTCTCTGTGGTCTCTGTGCTCTCTGTGGTGAGCCTCGTGCTCATTTTGGAACGGCGTCCTTGGGGGCATCGACGGGAGCGACCTCTTCTTCAGGCCAGAGATCCTTTGTACGCTCGTCATACGGACCGAAGATGAGCCGCTCGGCGTTTTTTGTGTAGACCGCCTCGAGCACGTCCTGCGGCAGCCCGATGGGGAAGAGGTCCCAGTCTCCTTGGATGGGGACGGGGTTGGGCATCGACGCATCATTGGTCTCAAAGAAGCGCCAGTGCGCGTCGAAGAACTTGTCCACATCCTCGGGGCCCACGGGCTCGATGGAGAAGGAGCCCAGCGTCACGGAGTAGCCTCGCTTGCCGAGAAACATCATGAAGTCGGTGCCGAAGAAGATGCGGTCGCTGTGTTTGATGAACAGGGCGCGCACTTTGTTGGGGTCATGGCGGCCGATCTCGCCCAAACGCGCGGCGATGTCGACGTAGGCGTTGGGATAGGTGTCGAGGACCTTCTCGACGGCGTCGATGTCCTCGGGGTTGCCGCCAAAGTGGACACAGACGAACTTTGTCTTGGGGTGCTTGGCGAGGAGGTGGTCGCGCTGCGCGAGGAGCTCCTCGCGGCTCGGGTACTCGTCGCCGTAGAACGACCAGCTAGGGTTGTTGCTGAGCTCGAGCCAGCGCTCGTTCTTTTCGTCGAGCGGTTCGAAGAAGGCCTTGGGGTCGCCGGTGTGGATGGACACCATCACACCGAGCTCGCCAGCGGCCTCGAAGATGGGGTCGAGCAGCGGATCGTCGACGGCGAGCAGCGTGTCGCCACGTGTCACCGTGAGGCCGAGGCCCTTGCTGAGCTTCAGCCCCCCATAGCCCGCCGCGATGGCCGCCCGGAAGTCTTTGGCGATGTTCTCGCCGAAGGCGTCGCCCTCGTCGTCGATTCGGCTCCAGTCGATGTTGAAGTAGGGGACGACGCGGCCGTGGGTGCGCTGCGCGACGAGCAAGCTCGTCTCGAAGTTCTTGGCCTGGTTGCCGCCCGATAGGTTGACGACGCGGTCGATGCCGTTCTTGTCGAAGAGGGTCAGCGCGGCCGGAATGGCGGCGCCGTTCAGATGCGTATGGATGTCATCCACGCGGTAGGCGTGCTTCTTCGCAGGTTCGGCGGCGGGAACCTGGGCGGCATCGTCCTCCTTCACCACCTCCAGAGTCGCCCCCTGCGACGCAGCGGGTTCGTCCGGAGTGCGCTTGCACCCTACGAACGTCGCCAAGAGAGCGACGAGAAATATGAGTCTCTGGCGCTGCCGCATGATCGTACTCGTTGAAGGAGTCTTGAGCTTGGGCGCGTTGGGCCGGTTTTTCAATGGTCGAGGCGGAATCGGGGTAGCCAGGGCGCCCGTCGCCCCCTTCGGGGCCTGCCTTGGGACTTTCTCACCTCAAGGATGACGCGCAGCGTTTCAGGTGACTGCCATGAAAATCGCCGGGCTCGTCAGGTTGGCTACGCGCCATTTCTTGTGGAATCAAGGTGCGATTCAAAGGTTCAAGCTCACCACAGAGAACACAGAGAGCACAGAGGAGTGAGGAGAAGCTCTCTGTGCTCTCTGTGTTCTCTGTGGTGAACATGAGGCCAGACTCATCGCAGAATCTCTGAGGTTTTCTCATCCCTTGGATGACGCGCAGCGTCTCAGATGACTGCCATGAAAATCGCAGGGATCGAGCGACATGTGGTTGATATTGCTTCGAGCTTTCACTTTGGGTATCGCCAGAGGCGTGATGGCAGCGTCGGTCTGTTTCGACGATGCAGCGCATCGCCTGCATCGACCTCCTTGCCTGCCCACTTCTGACTTCGCCCAAATGAGCATTTTGTTCCCGGACGACTCCTGAGCACGGGGACGCGGACGGGTACACCGACGGGTGAGTGAGTCGACACTGGTCCTGAGAGTCAAAGAGGAAACCAAAGCTCAAAAAACTTTGCGCCTCGGCCGCCCTTTGCGTCCTTGCGATAAGCTCGAAGCCCACCCAGCAACAAACCAACCGAGCTCCACTACGAAACACGCCGTCGTCGCAACAACACCAGCAACCCCAAGAGCAAAGCGAATCCCCAACGCCCCGATGCCCCCTCGCTGACCAAGCACCCGCAGCCGCCGTCGATGACGATGTCCTGGCTGAGGACCCCCTCGGGGAGGTCGGCGGTGGCGGTGTCCTCGGTGGTCGAGGTGTCGCCGGGGTTGTTATCCTCGCCACAGACCTGTGTCCCACCCAAGCAAGTCCCGCTGCTGCAGGCCTCGCCTTGGGTGCAAGGGTCGCCATCGTCGCAAGCCCCACCCTCGTTGGCGGGTTGCGTCACGCAGGTGTCCGACAGGTTGTCGCAGACGCCAACTACGCAGTCGTCGTCCATGGCCGTGCAGCCGCTGTCCGATGCATTGCAGGCGCCCCCCTGGCAGAGGCTGACGATGCAGCCCAGTCCCGTGCCGCAAACCTCGTCGTCGGGTAAAGTCTGGGCCTCGCAGGTGCCGTTGTTGCAGACGCCGCGGCTGCAGGGTGCGTCGAGGTTCGTGCAGTCGACGACCGCTCCCACGCAGCTCCCCGAACGGCAAGAGTCGTTGCGGGTGCATGGGTCGTTGTCGTCGCAGGTTCCGCCTTCGTTGGCCGCCTCGCTGTGGCAGCTGCTCGTCAAGGGATCGCACACCCCCGCGCCGCAGACAGAATCCAGGCTCGCGCAGTCCAGCACCGTGCCGGCGCAGGTGCCTGCGGTGCAGAGGTCGCCCGTCGTGCAGGGATCGTTGTCGTTGCAGGTCAAGCCCGCGCTCCCAGCTTGGGTCTCGCAGACGCCCCCGTTGCACACGCCGACGTCACAGCCACTGTTGAGTTGTGAGCAGTCCATGGGGCGCCCCTCGCAGGTCCCGCTCAGACAGACGTCGCCCAGCGTACAGACGTCGTTGTCATCGCAGGCTTCGCTCTGCGCGCGAGGCACGGCCCCACAATTTCCCGTCGCCGGGTGCACTGGCCAACATTGCAGGTGCTGTCCAGCGAGGTGCAGTCCTTGGGAGTGCCACTGCAGAAACCCTGTACACAGATCCGCGACGCACAAAGGTCACCGGTCTGACAGGCGGCGCCCTCGTTGATGTCGGTCGTGTTGCAGGTGTTGTCGGCCTGGCAGATGCCGCTGCGGCAGTCGTGGCTAAGGCCGTCGCAAGTCGACCAGTCGTTGTTGAGCAGGTCCGGCGCGCAGGTCTCACAAGCGCTGGTGGGGTGACTGTCGCAGCGACGGTGGCACTCCCCGCCAATGACGCAGTCGCCAGGCCTGATCACGTTGCAGGCATCGGCCTCTTCGTCACAGGTCGTGGTGCAGAAGTAGGCGTCGGCGGTGCACGGCGCGGTTCCCGGCTGGCAGGCGCCGGACTGGCAGGTCTCGGCGCCATTGCAGAAGAGCCCGTCGTCGCAATCCGCGGCGTTCGAACAAGTCCCCGTGCGCCCACTGGTTTGGTCCGAGTTGCGGCAACCCGCCCAGGCGTCCGGGTCGCAGGCCCCAGCAGCGGTGTGGACTCCCACGCGCACGAAGGTGGTTTGGGTGTCATCGAGTCCTGTGAGCAGGAAGGACGGGTGCTGCGCATCGTTCAGCCCGCCAGGGGTTACGAGCACGGGGGAGTTGCCTTGGTCCGCGCCGGTTCCGGCGTACACCTCCCCAGTGGCTCGCGAGACGACATCGTAGTGGATGAGGTAGTGGTCGATGGTGCCATTGTCGTCGGCCGAGGGCGCGTTCCAGCTCACTCGCAAGCTGCCGGGGCCTCCGGGGATGGCGCTCACCGAGGTTTGGTAGACGATCGTGACACAGACCTCGTTACTGTAGGTGCTCTCCCCGGCGTCGTTGAAGGCTGTGAGCGCGAAACACACATGGGAGCCTGTATCGAAGCCGGTGGCGGCGAACGTCGGCGCGTTGATGTCCTCGAACGAACAGAGACGCAGCTCGAACGGAGCGGCGCCCTCATTCGCGAACGTGCCGTCGTACACGCCGGCTGCGGTGCCGTAGTAGAACTTGTAGCCAAGCAGTGAGGCATCGACCACCGGGTCCCAGGCCAAACTGACGTCGGCCGCCTCTACTGCTGGCGACGCGCAGACGAGCAGCGCAACGAGCAACCCCGTGAGCCGATGTGCCAAACCAAGCGTCGCTAATCGCTTCATCCTGTTCCCCCAAGACCTTCACGGCCTGCTGCGATCGCGCGTAGGGACGCGAGGTGGCTCGCTTCGAGCCACCTCTGTTCCGAGTGCCGCGCGAAAATCCGATCGCGCTCAGAGACCGGCGCGGTAGCTGATGTGCACCCCGACCTGATGGAAGAAATCGTTGGCCACGCCGCCGCTCACATAGCCGCAGAGCGAGCCATATTGACAGCCGATACCGTCGTAGGCGGTCTGATAGGCCTCCAGGCTGTAGCCGACCTGCGCGACGAGGCTGTCCAAGAGGGTGTAGGAGACGGCGAGGTCGCCGCCAAAGCCGATGCCCGATGCCGAATCTCCCCAGTCCTCGAGCATGGTCGCGTCGCCGAAGCCGAAGAGGGGCATGACGAAGGCGTGCAGGTCCAACTTCAGCCCGCTGACCCCCAACGGGGTCGCGAAACCTGCAGTGATGCGAGCCCCTGAGTAGCCGTGACCCTCGTATACAGGGTTCTCGGCGACATCGAAGGTCATCATCGAGTACTCGACCGCCAGGTTCGCCGCCAATCCGTCGGGATCCGGCGTCCCCTCTGCGGTGTCGCTGAACAACGCTCTGAAGACTAGGCCCCCGGCGAGCTCGACGTGGGTCGTCGGGCAGGTCAACAGGTCACCGCTGGCCGTACAGTCTGGAGCCGCATCCAAAACCACTCCAACCGGCGTCGGAATCTTGCTCTCCAGCGGTCCATAGCCGGCGCGCCCTGTCAGGCCGAGGCCCGAGAGGGCCCCATCGGTCGCGAGAACGAACGGGTAGAACGCCAGATCGAGGGCGTAGACGAAGTAGAGGCTCGAGTCGTACATCAAGCTGGCGCCGTTCCCCGCGAGCTGGTCGACGCCCAAGCTGCGGAAAGTCGACCTGGCCCCCACGCCGAGCTCGATGAGCGCCTGACCGCTGCCAACTCCATCTGACGACGCGAGAATACCCGGCGCGTCGTCGTCCGAACCTTCCACCTCGACGCCGTCCAGAGCCACGTTGTACGTGCCGTTCTTCGAGAGGTCGATCTGCAAGCTTCCAACGACCTTTCCTCCAACCCGGAACTCGATCTCCTCGAAGGCGTCCGAGGCGTCCTCTACGATGGTCGTGGGGGTGGTTCCCGCCGCCATGTTGTCTCGGAAGACCGTCACGCCTGGGGGCGTGGTGATGATCCGAATCCCCACCCGTGCCCCGGTGCTCGTCTTGGCCACAGTGTTGGTCTTGGAGACGCTGTCGAGGCCGTCGACCAGCTCCTCGACCTTCTGGATGATCTTGTCTTTGTCGTCGCTGCCGATGCGCTTCTTCTTGCCGATGTTGACCTGGAAGCTGCCGACGACGTCGCCGCTCGAGCCGCTCATGACCTCGATCTTGAGGTGGAACTGCTTCTTCTCCTTGACCATCGTCGTGACCACGACCGCGGTGTAGCCCGAGGCTTTGCACACCTTGGCGATATTGGCCGAGTCCTTCCAGAACTCGTCGCCGCTGACGCCCGCCGCTTTGGCGGCGGCGACGAAGTCGTCGTGATCGATGGTCGTGAAGGACGTCTTCTTGAGCAGCGCCCGAAACTTCTCGTTGACCTCCTTGGCCTTGGAGCCCTCGATGTCGAGGACGACCACGGAGCGCTCGTCTCCTTGGGCGAGGGCCACTCTCGGCGAGGAGACCAAACAGAGGGCCATCGTGAGGATGAGCCCAAGGAAGGAGAGCAGACGTGCAGCCTCCGTCCACGAGGCTGGCTGGCTAAATGGTCGGCGACCCATCAAAAAGCTGTGCATGCTGTTTCCCTATCTTGCGGGCGTGCACATAGCCTCGCGTCAGATTTCAAAGTTGCCGTGCACTTGTAAGTGCTCGATTCCTCAGCGATCTTGTTTTTCCTGAAAAAGCAAAAGCCAAGGAGAACCGCACACGAGCAGAATAATCAAAGAAGGGTTGAATCGACAGCCACCAGGCATGAAGCGTCGAAGCGTCGAAGAGCTGAGGGACGACGTGAAGGATGCCGCTCAGCGACTGATCGATATTGCTTCGGCTTCATCATGGCTCACCGAATCAGGTCACAGGAGCACACAAAGTCTGGTGAAGTTCGAGCGACTTGTGGTCTTGCTCCCTACCAGCGTGCGGCGGCCGAACCCAGTACGTACTGACCCGCACATCGGCGCCGTCGAGCTCCCGAGCCAGGTGCTCGCCCTGGCTCGCAGCCCGCAAAAGAACGAGGGCCGGGAAGCAGCGACTGGAAACCCCAGTCTACCGCCCTCCAGGCCCTCGCGCACATTCTCGCGGTCGGCTCTGGCCTGCCTCAGCCCTAGCCGCACATCCCCGGACAAGGACAGGTGGCGCAGGCCACCGACTGACAGGTCTCACCCGACGGGCAGTCCACGTCGGCGTGGCAGCCGGGCACACACACCATCGCCGACGAGCAGCCGGCGCCCGGTTCGCAGACCGTGCCGGTGGGGCAGTTGGCGTCCGAAGTGCAGTTTGACGGCGTCGTGCTGGCCTCGCAGATTCCCGGGCACGGACAGGTCAAACACTGGACTTGGTTGCAGCGCTCGCCGACGCCGCAGTCGGCTGCGTCGCGGCAGCCAGCCACACATTTCGCAGGGGCGGAGCACCCAGTGCCAAGCTCACAAACAGTTCCTGTGGGGCAATTCGCGTCCGAGGTGCAACCCGCCGCTGGGTCCACCTCGCACGCGCCAGGACAAGGACAGGTCAAACAGTCGGGCTGGTTGCAGCGCTCGCCGAAACCACAATCGTCAGCGCCATGGCATCCAGGGACGCAGGTGGCGGGCGCCGAGCAGCCCGTCCCCAGCTCGCAAACCGTGCCGGGGAGACAGTTCCCGTCGGACGTACACGGGCGCGGCCCTGGGTCTGGCTCACACATTCCTGGGCAAGGACAGGTCAAGCATTGGACTTGGTTGCATATTTCGTTGGCGCCGCAATCCGCCGCCGTCCGGCAGCCGGGCACGCAGACGGCCGGGCTCTGGCAGCCCGTCGAGAGCTCACACACCTTGCCATCCCCACAGTCCGTGTCGTCGGTGCAGCCCGTCGCCGTGTCGGGCGCGCAAGCACCCGGGCAAGGACACGTGAAGCAGGCGGGCTGCAGGCAGCGCTCGCCGTTGGGGCAGGCGGCGTTGTCGTGGCACCCAGGGACACACGTCGCGGTCCCTTGACAGCCGGTCGGCAGCTCGCAGACCGTCCCGTCCGCGCAGTCCGTGTCCGAGGTGCAGCCGACGGGCGTCGGCTTCGTTTCACAGCTTCCTGGGCAAGGACACGTGAAACAGGCTGGCTGGGCGCAGAGCTCGTCAGCACTACAGTCCGCGTCCTCGTGGCAGCCTGCCACGCAGGTCGCCGGATCTTGGCAGCCGGTCGAGAGCTCGCAGACCTTGCCGGCGGCGCAGTCGTTGTCGGTCTCGCAGACGGTCGTCGTGGGCTTCGGCTCGCAGTTTCCAGGGCATGGACAGGTGAAGCAGTTGGGCTGCGAGCACTGCTCGTCGGTCGCGCAGTCGGCGTCGTCGTGGCAGCCGGCGACACAGCTCGCTGGCTCCTGACAACCAGTCGAAAGCTCACAGACCTCGCCGGCCACACAGTCTTCGTCGGTGGCGCAAGACACCGGTGGGATGGTCGCCTCGCAGACACCAGGGCATGGACAGGTCAGACATTCGAGCTGTGAGCAGTGCTCGTCCGAGGCGCATTGAGCGTCGTTGTGGCAACCGGCAACACAGGAGCGCGGCTCTTGGCAGCCCGTCCCCAGCTCGCAAACCATTCCGGCGGCGCATTCGTCGTCGTTGGTGCAGCCCGTGGTGGTCTTCACCTCACACCTTCCCGGACACGGACAGGTCACGCAGGTGACGACCGTGCAGGCCTCGTCGGCTGCACAGTTTGCGTCGGTTCGGCAGCCGGGAACACAGGCGTTGTCCGCGCTGTCACAGCCCGGTCCTGCCGGTTCACAGACGCTGCCCTTGCCACAGTCCGCGTCCGTCGCGCACGCAGTGGAGACGGGCGGGGCCAGGCCGGCTTCGCGCGCCGCAGCCTCTACCTCGTCAGGAACCACCGCCGTGGAGGTACAGGCAACAAACCCCTCGAAGGCACGTCCGACGGGGTAATCATCGGGGCAGTCGCTCACCGTGAGGCTGCTCCCGTCGAGAATGCAGTAGCTCGAGGTGCCCTGGCTCAAGAGCCTACTGGGCGGACAGGAAGTGGACATCGAGGGCTCATTGTCCGAGCAACTCGACCCCAACACCAATGCAACGAAAACGAACACCAACCCCACCCTCAGCGTGACTCTCATCGCGGGACTCCTCTTGTTCGACACCCCAATCGTTTGTGACGCGGGCGGGCACAAGGCCCGCCCCTACGGGTCCAACCGACGCAGCGTCCGCCTAGCGGGATACGGACTGCATTGCCCCAACGGTTTCCAGTCGTCTGCCTAGACGCGTTTGTGACGAACGTTGCACTCTTGGTTCTAGCCAAACCGCACGCGGGTTTCCAGAGAAGCGATACGCGGCAGTGCGGATTGACGGCGTTCGACAAATTACAGAGTCTTCTTCCGACAAATTACAGAGTCTTCTTCCGACGCCAGCCATCCTCTATTGCGCGGGCGATCCCGCGGGCGAACACAACGTCTTTGTGGAATGCAGTCCAGGGCGCCAGGCCACGGGCGATTGAGCTACTCGCTGTCGCTCGACGTTCCCCTTCTGGCACAAGTAGACCGATTCTCGAGAGGTGGTTCATGTGGAAATTGTCGTTGATTGCGTTGACGATGCTTGCGGCAGCGGGCCTATTAGCCTGCGGAACCGAAAGCGAAAAGACCCCTCCAGGCGACGTCTCGAACGTCGACGCCGACACGGTCACCGCCGACGGTGACGCAGACTCCGACCTGGACACGCGCCCAGAGGACACCGCACAGAGCGATGGAGTCGAGGTCGGCGCCGAGGCCGACGCGACGACAGAAGACGCCGACGCCCAAGACCTTCCGGAGCTTCCAGAGCCTCCAGCGACGACCTGGGAGACGACGACGCCAGGCGAGCGGCTGCTCGCCGTTGCCCTCGATCAGGTCGGCAACGTCAGTGTCTTGGTCGAGAAGGCCGACGGACGCGCGTTCCTCGAGAGGTTCAGCACCCTCGACGGAGCCCAGGTTTGGAACAGGCTCTTCGACGACCTCTCCGACGCGCGTCTCCTCGTCGATGAGGAGACCACGCTCGTGGTCGCCGACAGCGTGGCGGCCACGGGAACTGGAACACTCACCCAGCTCGCCTCCGGGACCGGCGAGCCGAGCGGGGTGGGGACAGCCAATGTCTCGCCAGCGGACATCCAGGGCGTGCGAACGCTCTCGTTCTGCTATGCGGCGCAAGATGAAACTCAGTTGACGCTGGTCTATGAGGTCGTCGTCTCCAGCGGCGGTCTCTACCAGCACTCTTTCAAGCGTGAGGTCCGCGAGCGCACCACGCTCGCCTGGATAGAAGATCAAACCCTCACCGGCCGGCGTTCTTCAGTGGCGTCTCCCTCCTGCTCGGCACAATTGGAGGGAGGCAGCGTATTTCACCTGACCTCCAGTGGAGGCATCGACCCCAGCCCGGCGCTCGTCGATTTCGCCACCGGCGATGTGACCGCCGCGGTGCCCTTCCCGGCCGGCGGGTTGCGAGCCGTCACCCTAGACGGCGTGTACAACGCCCTGACCGCAACGGTTCTCGACGTTCCCGGCAACGCGAACTCCGCAAGGACGATTTGGCGAGTGAGAGGCGAGAACCACGAAGTCCCGCCGGCTGAGCTCTTCGACATCGAGTTTACTCCCTCGGTCGCCGGCCGCTTCAAAGACGCGCTCGCCACCGCCATCTCCGGAGATGGAGGTGGCAGCGTGTTCGTCGGCGGCTACGGACAACGCAACGAGTTCGAACCCTTCGACCGGGTCTGGACGATCATCCGACTCGACGCCCTCACTGGAGAGCTCGCCTGGGAAAAGACCGTCGAAAAGACGAGCACCACGATCGACACGCCACTGTTCATGGGAAATGTGGGCGGCTATTTGCTGTCGGTGGGGGATTACCACTACGACCCCACCACGAGAACCACGTTCCGTATCGAAAAACGACGTGCGTCGGACGGATTCTTGAAGTGAGCCGACGGCGCAACTCGGCTTGCGCACCGCGAACACGATGAACGGCAACAACGGGTTGCCGAGCCGCTGCTCGAACTAGAGGCATCGTCAGCGGCCGTATTCGATGTCCGAGAGCTCTTTGGGGGCCGCAGCGGTCAACACCTCGTTGCCGTCGGCGGTGATGAGCACGTCGTCTTCGATGCGGATGCCGATGCCGCGGAACGCCTCGGGCGCCTGCTCGTCGTCGGCGGAGACGTAGAGGCCGGGCTCGATGGTCACGACCACGCCGGGCTCCAGCAGGCAGGGTGTGCCGTCTAGGTGGAAGTACTCGCCGACGTCGTGCGTGTCGAGACCCAGGTAATGACTGGTTCCGTGCATGAAGAAACGCTTGAACGTCTCGGTCTCGAGGATGGTCTCGACGTCTCCGGTGAGGAGCTTCAGGTCGAGCAGCCCCTCGATGAGCACGCGGCGCGCCACCTCGTGCGCTGTCCGCACGTGGTTCCCGGCGACAGCCACCGCGATGGCGTCCTTCTCGGCCTGCAAAACGATTTCGTAGAGTGCCCTCTGCTCGGAGCTGAAACGTCCAGACGCCGTGTAAGTGCGCGTCACGTCTCCAGAATACGACTGAACCTCGGCGCCGGCGTCGACCAGCACGGCGTCGCCAGGTTGAATGACGCAGTGGTTCTCGAGGTAGTGCAAAATCGTCGCGTTGACGCCCGCCCCGACGATGGTCCCGAACGCTGCACCGTTGCCGCCGCCGGCGCGAAACGCGTGGTCGACCGCGGCCTCGACGACATACTCGGGGACGCCGGGCCGGATGGTCTCGAACGCCGCGCGGTGGCCCGCCACCGTAAGCTCCGCGGCTTCGCGCATGAAGACGAGCTCCTCGGGCTGCTTGATGCGTCGAATCGCGCCCAGCACATGCTCCAAGTTGACCAGCCGTCGCGGACCGCCGCGCGGTTTGTCTTTGCGCCGCCCCAGCGCGGCGATGGCGCGGTGGACGGTGGCCAGCAGCGTCGCATCGGAGAAGGGCACGTAGAGCTCCTCGATGGGCTCGAGGTAGACCGCCAGCTTCGCGTCGATCTCGGCGAGCACATGGGCCTCGTCGGCACCGAAGCGCTCCTTTGCCCCCTCGACGCCGGCGCGTCGGCCTACCCACTGCTCTTTCTCCCGGTCGCGCTCCTGCACAAAGAGGACGAACGGCGTCGCATGCGACTCTGGCAGCACCAGCACCAACGTATTCGGCTCCGCAAAGCCGCTCAGATACAGCACGCTGCTGTGCGCCCGAAACAGGTACTCGTTGTCCGCATTGCGAATGCTCTCGCCGGGGCTCGCCACCAGCGCCGCCGCCTTTGGACCCATCGCCTCACGCAGCCGTTGTCGTCGTTTCTTGGTGTGTTCCACGAGAGCTCCTGGTTCGAGGAAGGCCACAAAGGTCGACGGCACGCCAGGCCCTGTCAAGGGTGCTCTGGATCGCTGGCCGCTTTGGAATCCACGCGCCCAGCGCTATGGTGCGCCCACTTGTCCAAATCCTCGCGTCCGACGAGGCCACTGACCCATCGCAGAGCCAGCTCCATGAACAACCGCTTCCGCTCCGCTCTCCCCATTTCGCTCTTTCGCCTCGCTTCCCATCGCCAGATTTCCGCAGTATTTCAGTTGGTTGCGGAACGGAAATCGGTCGTCCTCCCGGCGACACTGGCCATCCTTCTCGCTTGGGGCTCGTTCACCGAGGTGCGGGCGCAAAATCTCGACCCGGCCAACGAAACTCCGACCGATTCGACTGAGAGCCCCGCCGAGGTTCCCACCGACACCCTCGCCCCTCCGGCCGACCTCGCCCCGAAGCCCGCCGACGCCGACGCCGACGCCACCCAGCTCGCCGACGACTCCACCGGCGCACCAGAGCCGAAGGTCATCGAGCTCTCGTCCCCACGTCTGATCCCCATCGACCTCGCCACCAAGAAGCAAGGCGACTACGAGGAAAAAGACGAAACCGGCCAGCGCTTCCGCTTCGGCTCCTACGGCCGAGTGCAGCCCGCCATGGACCTGCGCGGTGGCGCGGGCAAGCAGACTCGCATCGTCTACCCCTCGCCGCGCGTCGACGAGGCGAGCTACGCCGAGCTCGAGCTCGGCTACCGCGCCTTCCAGAGCGAGAAGGTCGAGGTCGACACCGTCCTCACCTTGGGCCTCGACGACACCCTCTTCCACTACAATGGCGAGTTCGACTCGGCGATCGCCGTGCGCAACCTCTACGGCGAAGCGCGCAACTTCTTCTTCGACGGCTCCTTCGTCTGGGCCGGCAGCCGCATGTTGCGCGGCGACGACGTCTACCTGATGGACTTCTGGCCGCTGGACAACCTCAACACCTACGGCGCCGGCCTGGGTTGGCGTGGCGATACCACGCGCGTCGGCTGGCACGCCGGCGTGAACCGCCTGAACAACGCCTACCAGTACCAAGTCATCGACGTGATTCCCGAGCGCTTCGTGGGTGAGCAAGAGGTGGTCTTCCTCGACCGACAAAAATTCATCACCAGTCTGCAAGCCGAGCAGCAGTTTGGCGGGCGCGACGGCGCCGTGGGCTTCAAGGTCAAGGCCTACGGCGAGGTGCACGCCTTGCCCGAAGGGACGATACGCCTCGAGCAGCCACGCCTCGACGAGACCTTGCCCGACGACTCGGGCTGGAAGGCGGGCCTCGAATTTGGGGTCTGGAACTTCCTGCCGCGCTCGTTTGCCAACCTCTTCCTGAGCTACAGCCGCGGGCTCGCCGCGTACGGCGTGCACGCGGTGCCCTTCGGGGTCGACCAGACCAAGCGGGCTGCGGACGCCAGTCAGCTCATGTTGGCGCTGAGCGCCAACGTCGAGTTGCCTGTCGTGGGCTTCATGGTTGGGGGGTTCATGCGCACCTTCACCGATGCGGACCGCATCGAGAAGGATTTCGACGACGGCTGGGACACCGCTTGGAGCCTGCGGGCCATGGCGCGCGTCGGCGACTATTTCACGCCGGGCGTCGAGCTGAGCCAACAGTTCCGTCGGCCCAACGGCCTCAACCCAGCGACGGGCAAGCAGGAGCTGGCGACGGTGACCAAGCTCTCGGTGTTGCCGGCGTTGACCTTCGGCGAGGGAATGTACGCGCGGCCGCAGATTCGCTTGAACTACACCGTCAGCTTGGTGAACGAGCCCGCTCGGATGCTGTTCCCCGTGGACGACCCGCGGCGAGGGGCCGAGGTGGAGCATTTTCTGGGTGTGGGGTTGGAGTGGTGGTTCAACTCGTCGAGCTATGGGGAGTAGTTGGAATATTCGCTACTTGGCGATCGCCTCATCGACGTTGCTCCTATATTGCTCCTGGTCCTGGAGTTCATCGAGGCGGTTGATCGCCTCGTCTTGCTCAGGAGCTAGGTGGGCGTACCGCTCGGTCATCTTCAGTGAGCTGTGGCCCATCCATTTTTGAAGGAGTCGAGGGTGGACGTTGGCCATGGTGCTGTGGGCACCGAACGTGTGCCTGAAGGCGTGCCAACCATATTCTCGTATGCCCGCCTTCCGACATAGGAAATGGAGTGTTTGATACATCTCCGCGTCTGTCAGCAGTCCGCCTTCACTGTTCGGGAATACGAACTTCGACCGCATGAAAGACACAGCTTTCTGCTCTTTGAGGGCCCTGACAGCCTCCGCCGAGAGGGGCACATAGCGCTTCTGCTTGCCCTTTGTCACTGTCTTTAGGCGGTCTCGCCAGGCGTTGTGCTGAACGAGTATCTGCTGGGTTACAAAGTCGACAGATGCCCAGTGGAGGGACCGCAGCTCCCCACGTCTCAGTCCTGTGCGTGCGTCAAGCAGCATCATTCGCCGCCAAACTTCGTCATCCGCCGAAAGCAGTGCTTGAAGCTGCAAAGGCCGCAGCCACTCGATCGGCTTCTCTTCTTCGTCAAGTTTCTTTACCGAGGGGAATGAACTGCTCTTCTTCAGGTACTCTGCATAGGAGAGCATTGCCATTGCGGTCTCAAGTACACGATTCACAGTGTTGTTCTGGAGCCCTTTGCTTTTCACCTCATGCTTCAATTCCTCAAGGTGTTCGGTGTTCACTCCGACCAGAGGAAGTGTCCCGATGATCGGGAGAATATGATTACGCAAGTGGCCTTCCCTTCCAGAGGCTGTGGATTCCGCTTTCTCGACCTCGCAGTATTTGATGAAGCGCTTCGAGAACTCGCGAACGGTCTCCGCTTCTTCACTCTCTTGCTTCTCACGGACTCGGCGCTGGTCAGCCTTCGTGAACTCTCCGCTCAGTATGCTCTGCTCGACCCTCCTTTCGTGCCGTTTAGCTTCGGCTTCGGTTTGAAACCACAACCGTCGTCGATACTCCTTTCGATCGTTGTTCGGGTCATGGCGTTTGACGTGAACTTCGAACTGCATTCCGCGTCCCTTCTCCTTCTTGAGAAATGTCACCGACATCGGTTCCTCCGTGAAGACTCGATGTTGGCCTCGGCCCTGAAGTTGCTGGAGGCCATCCAGGAAAGCAACTCTTTCCGATTGAACCGATAGGCGCGACCGACTTTGAACCAACAACGACATGGAATTTGACCTGTTTCGATCATTCGGTAGAGAGTCCAGCGTGAGGTACGAAGCTCTTCGGCGGCCTCAAGCGCTTTGAGAATCGTGGATTCTGCGTCAATGGTTGATTGATCCCGTTGACCTATGAGTCGACAGAGTGCCTCGAACTCATCCACAGAAAGGTCGGGGCCCAGCCGTGAAATGAGCCGCATGACGATGCTAGCGTCACAGGGGTCATCCAGGCTCTTGAGGCTGTGCGCAATCCGCCGCACTGCCCCCTGGGCTGGGTCTTCCTTCTCAAAGGAAGAATCTCTTTTCTGATTTCTGACCATGGCCACAACAATCCATCCCACTCTCCGAGCGGGTGCATGAATAGTAGTGGCCTGGTCCACGCGACTGACCAGCTGTTCTGGTGGTCGTGGCTCGTCATGAGGACGAGCTGCCCCTTAGCGAGGGGCTTTTTTTGGCATTTGCCGAAATCTCTCTCTGTGAATTCAAGCAACGGGAGGGGCGTTGGCCCTCGATCCAAGAAGCTCCACCCTTCACTACGCCTCGTGTCGGGGCGGGTCAACAACTTTCTACAGAAGCACGCAAAGTCATACGGGGCAATGGTCTGCGCGTTCCTCTGATTGCGGCGTCACCCATCTCCACAGGACTCCCACCCCAGATCCCCACCAGACATTCCGCCCCAATAAATTCCTGGCTGCCATATACCAGGCCGACTTGCGCCGCCGATGGCAATCCGAATTGCCTATGTGGTGGAAGGCCCTCCCCCTGGAGAAGTGTGTGTGCTTAGGCGAAAACGCAGAAAAGGAGCCCCTCGGCCACCCCCGATGTTGGGGGAAGCCGAGGGGCGTTGTTGGATTGGGATTTGGCTCAAAGTGTTTGACCAAGTGTTCGCCTCGGACATTTTCAGTGCCAACTGAATTAGCCGCCCAGGGAACCGCAGGGGACCCAGATCGGGTTATCGAGCGGTTGTGGGTGTTTGGTCTATATGTGGTTTTTTATCCCACCGCTTCGCCTGTGAAACTGCATGACCACCTGGACCACAACCAGCTGGTTGTGACCCAGTTTTGAACCTGGGTTGTGGACCACCTCAGACCAAGGATTCCCCCTCCTCCGAGAGGGAGACTTTTGGCCCACTCTCCACCGTCTCCCGAAGTCGTCTGC
>Ga0210044_10004611_pt1 | contig 19138 bp, 15 predicted proteins | sample CryGey13umfilter_2_FD_183959 | JGI IMG/M metagenome (GOLD analysis project Ga0210044, IMG submission 183959) | Groundwater microbial communities from aquifer in Utah, USA - Crystal Geyser 4/9/14 3 um filter (SPAdes) (version 2) | ecosystem: Environmental > Aquatic > Deep subsurface >... | reverse complement strand
GTGCGATCCGGCCCCGGGGATCCCTGCTTTGCTCGAATCTGCACGTTTGTGCCGCGGCTGATCCGCCGATTGGCCTCAAATCGGCCTGGATCCGCCAAATTTGACCGATTTATGCAACAGCCTCTAGTCTAGATCAGGGGGTGATGAGCGCCCGGACTGTCTCGAACCTCAGGCCGAGAGAGAGTTCCTTGACGCCGTCGTTGTCCACGTCCACGTCTCCGCCGAGGAAGGTCTTGATCACAGAGTTGTTTGCTGTTTCCGAGAGGCTGATCGAGCCGTCGCCGTTGGCGTCGAACAGGGACATGAGGATGTTCTTGACCTGGGGATCTGTACCGGGGTCCTTGAGCTGGGCGTTCAGCATCAACGCGAGGGCGGGGATCAACGTCGACTGCAGCTCAGCCAGGGATAGGGTGCCAGCCAGGACGCCGTCGGAGACTGTGGCGCCCGAGAGCATGCCCTCGAGGTAGGCGGCCTTGAGCGTGAGCGTCAGGGGGACGGTGCCTCCGATGGGCAGGGCGAGCTTCATCGTGGCCGGGCCGAACACGAACTTGCCGCCGGTGATCGCCCCGGGCAGCAGCGATCCCTGCGGGTCGGTGGGGTCGGGCTTGAAGGTGTGGGTGCCGTTGAAGCAGGTCGCCTTGGCCTGGGCTGCGCACTGGCTCGAGCTCTGGGGGGTGCTGCAGCAGCTCTGTGCCTCGGCGAGCCAGGTGCGGGCCGAGGCGCCGGGATCATCGACGAAGCTGGCGGCCAGCAGACGAAGCAGCAGCAGGGTTGCGCCGGCGTTGACCGAGTCGTCCAGGGCCTGCTGCAGATCGATGCCCATGCTGCTGATGCCGCCGAGCAACGCGCCCAGGGCGTTGTCGATGGCGCCGTCCATGTCGTAGTCGTGACCGAGGTGACCTGCGGTGTTGATGTCGGGCAGCACAAGTCGGCTGACGACGAGCTCGCGGGTTCCAGGTGGGAAGTCGCGTTGGCCGAGGTCCGGCCGACGCGCATCCGGGATGACGCGCATCTCCAGGGCGGGCGCGCCGTCCTGCCCGGTTGGAGACCGTCCCTCGCACCCTGCCACCAGCGCCGCAGCGACCAGACCGACCCAAACACTCCACATGGCTCCACCTCGTCCGTCGTGATGGCGATCTTCGGCGCCTGGCCTGGTCGCGTCAAGCAAGCCCGGCCGGGCCTGTCAGATCAGCGGCTTTGTGCGTTTGCGCCGACCTGTGCACCGCCCTGCATGGGCCGTGCACCAGGTCACTGCACATGACTGGTTGATCCCGGACGGAGCGTCTTGAACGCGTCCATTCCCCAGCGGCTCTCGAGATCCCGGTCCTTGCGCGCCCCGTCGAGGAGTTTCTTGCTGGCGGGCGTCCCGCTCCGCGCGAGCTGGCCGAGGCATCGAATGGCCATCTCCGCCCGACCCGCACGAGCGTAGGCGCAGGCGAGGTTGTAGCGCGCCAGCAGATGTCCGGGGTTCGCCTTGACCGCCAGGGTGAACTGCGCGATGGCGCCGGCGTGGTCCACGGCGTGGTGGCGCTTCAGCCCGGCGCTGTTGAGCCTTCGGGCCTCGGCCATCCTGGCGGCGGTCACCGGACCAGGGTCCAGCAAGGGGAGCTCGACCAGGGGCAGCCCCACGGGAGGGGAAGGGTTCGCGGGCGCCTTGCCGGCGGCGGGCTTCTCGACGCGGGCCGGCCGGCTCGACGCACGGCGAGCGTGCTTCGTGCCACACAGGCTGGCGCGCGCTGCTCCAAAGAGCTCCCGTTCGAGGCGGCGGCACACGGCCTCCGTCTTGCCCTCGCCGTCCGGCGGCACCGGGCCCAGCGCCGGCTGCTCGCGCTTCAGCGCCGCCAGCTGCTGCCCTCCATTTCTCCGCACGTCGCTTCGTGCTGGTAGTGGACCTCGAAGACGGGAACGGGCGCGGCGTCGCCGGGAAACACGACCTGTGCCCACTTGCTCTGGAACAGCCGGGTCTCCGACACATCGAAGTCATCTCGCGCGAAGGCCAGGCTCTGTGTGCCGTCGTCCTTCTTGCGGATGAACAGCGCGTACACCTCTCGCGAGCGATCCGCTTCGCCCTGGCACGGCCGGTACCCTTTCGGGGTGACCCGGACGAATGCCATCAGAAGGAAGTCCTTCCGCACCTCGAGGACCTCGACGCTCGCCTCTTCCGGAACGTGCTTGCCGTCACCACTCGCGAATCCCTCGATGTGCCTGGCCATCTCGTGACGCAGCTGGAAGGGCTGACCGGGCGTGTGGGCCTGGAGCGCGCGCACCAGACGCTCGAGCCTGGGGGTGAGCGACGGTCTGGCAGGCGACGGTCGAGTGGTGGGGGAAGCGGTCGGTGAAGCGGCGATGGTGGAGGGGCTGGCCTTCGTGGTCCGTTTGCCACCGGGCTGCTGTGTTGGCGCGGTGGCGACGTGGCCCGGATCCGGGACGGGCGGGCTCGGGCAGCCGGCTATTAAAAGGCCCAGCCCCGCGAGCAGCACCAGCCTGGTTCCCAGACACATCATCGTCTTCGTGCTACGTGACACTACATGGGACCTTTCGATTACCGCACCAGCCGGCGCAGCTTGAGGATCATCTCCGGCAGCGTCTTCTTCTGCGCCCGCTCGCGGATCCAGCCCGGGACCCAGGCCCTGGGCGCGGCGTGGGCGCGGTACACCACCAGCGTTCGGTTGGCGTCGCCGCGGAACGGCCGCAGCAGCCAGCTGCCGCTGTTGACCGTGTAGTCGCCGTGGATCAGCGTCCAGCGTCGGGACCAGCGGCCCCCGGCCACCCGGTGCACGACCCGGGTTGTGGCGGTCATGTCCGAGTAGGGGAAGGGCATGTCCACCGTCACGCGGCAGACGATGTTGTTGCCCTTGCGGCTGACCTCGGTGGCGGCCTTGATGCGCAGCATGGTCCGGGTGTAGTCGCCGCAACGGCTGACGATGGCCCACACCTTCGCGGGTGGGGCGTCGATCACCGCCTTGACCACCATCGCCGGCACGTCGCTGCCCTTGACCGGCGCGGTGTAGACCATGATCTCCCCCTGATCCAGCGCGCGATCGTAGCTACTGGCCCTGGCCGAGGCCGCGGTGGGCCCGAGCAGCAGCGCCAGCGCGCCGATGTACGCGGTCCACCTCACGAGCAGCACCATGCCACGAGCGGTGTCCCCGCGCTGGCGAGGATCGTGAACCGGATCAACCGGAACGAGAAGGCGAGGGCGATCATCGGCAGCAAGCGCACCTTGAACCCGCCGGCCAGGGCCGCCATCGCCGTCATGGGCGGGATCCCCACCAGCGCCGCGGGGACGGTGAGCAGGAGGAAGCTGCTCGCCAGCTTCGAGCCATAGCGCGCCCGGGTGCGCTCCACCTGGGCCCGGCCCCAGCGCCAGCGACGGAAGAGCCAGTCGCCGGCGAAGAACAGGAAGGTGTACGCCGCGGACTGACCGCCGGCGCAGGCGAGGCCCACCAGCAGCGGGTGCCAGCCGCTGCGAGCGCCGTAGACCATGGCCGCGGTCTCGACGTTGAAGACCCAGATGATCCCACCGGCGAAGCTGAAGGCGAAGAGGCTGAGGAAACCCATCAGCATCAGAAGCGGTAGTTGAGCGAGAGGGCCGGAGAGTGGGACAGCCCCGACCCGCGGATGTTGGTCGGGGGGTGATTCTTGCTGTTGGTTACATCCCGGGGCAGGTACATCACGACCATGTAGGCGGTGGAGACGCGGACGTGGGGGTTGACGTGCCAGCGCAGGCCGACGGAGAGCTTGACCTGCGACAGCGACGGGTTGTCCAGGGTCAGCGTGGAGTCGGGGATGGGAGACAGATCGTAGCCCGCGCCCGCCATGAACTCGATGGGCAGCCGCCGGAAGGGACGCCCCATGGCGCCCACCGAGAGCTGGTAGCTCACGACGTAGTTCTTGTCCCGCGAGAGCGAGTCCTCGGTGATGGCCTCGCTGCCCTTCTCGTCGGAGTCATAGATCGGCGAGATGGTCTGACGATGGTACAGGTTGTAGAGCCAGATCCGCATGTCGACGCCGAGCTCGAACCGGCGGCCGATGGCGACGTTGACCCCGGCCATCAGGGCCGGAGGGATCGCCATCTCCACCGTCAGCCGCCGCGGGAGCTTGTAGCCCAGGGCGCCCGCGATCTTCCTCAGCTCGGTCCGTGGGTCCGCGTCCTCGATGCCGAGGGATCGTAGATCCACGTCACCCGAGAAGCGGGCCGGCGTGGCCCCGCTGTAGCCCAGCCCGATGCTGAACCAGTGAACCGGGGTGAGCAGCACCGACGCGCCCCAGCCCATTCCGTGGTCTGTCCCCGCGTAGTCCAGGCGGATGTCGCCCAGCACCATCTGCGCCAGCGTGGCCATCCCGTCGGGTTGCTGGCCCTGGGGCGTGAGCAGGTTCGTTGGGCTGAGCTTCTGGGCCATGGAGAGATACATGTAGTGGTACGACAGGTTGGCGCCGACGGAGATGAATCGATTGATGCGCAAGCCCCCGCCCACGGTCGCCGCGGACACGAGGAACATCCCGCCGATGAAGCTGTACGCCGACGGTGCGTCCTCGGGGAAGTAGGCGCCGTAGAAGTTGGGGGCGTGAATCGCCAGGGACAGCACCACGGAGCGCGCCCGGGGCGAGATGAACCCCAGATCGGTGGTGACGCCGAGGTAGGGCAGGACGCCGAAGGACCGCTCGAGGCGGATCTTGTGCGTGTAGTAGCCGTCGTTGGCGATGGGCCAGGGGCAGGCCGGTCCACCTTCGACGCCGCACCCCCGGGGGTTGATCTCGGGGAACCGCCGGGGGTCGAGCGCCTGCATCTCGAGACCGAGGTCGATGAAGGCCGGTGACACGAAGAGGTAGAGCTGGACCCCGGGCTGGTCGGCCAGGCCGGCCGGGTTGTGGACCAGCGCCGTGGGCCCGTCGGGATGACCCAGGTTGGCCTGCATCCCACACCGCTGGCCACCGATGGAGGTCAGCGTGAAGCCGCCGGCCCACGAGACGGAGGTCAGGTCGGCGAGGACGCAGACGACCGCGGCGCCCCGAAGGATCCGGGCCCCGACAGCGGTAACATGCCGATGGATCATCGGCGCGCGCTACCGGACCCGGACCAGGTCATGCAGCGTACGCTGGATGTCGGCCTGGGAGGGCAGGGCGGCGTTCTCCAGCGCGCTGTTGTACGGGATCGGCGTGTCGGCGGCCGCCACCCGGCGCGGGGGCGCCCTGAGCAGACCGTGGGCCACCTCGGTCACGCGGGCCACGATCTCCGCGCCGAAGCCGTGGGTCAGCGGGGCGTCCTCCACCGTGACCAGCCGTCGAGTCTTCGCCACCGAGCGCACGATGGTCTCCAGGTCCAGCGGCACCAGCGTGCGCAGGTCCACCACCTCGGCCTCGATCCCGTCCCGGGCCAGCTCCGTGGCCGCGTCCAGCACCTTGCCCAGCACCGCACCCACCGAGACCACGGTGACGTGGCGACCCGGTCGCTTGACCTCGGCCACCCCGATGGGGACCACGTAGTCCTGCTCGGGCACCGGCCCCGTTGCGGCGTAGAGCAGCTTGTTCTCGAAGAACACGACGGGGTTGTTGGAGCGGATGGCGGCCTTGAGCAGTCCCTTCGCGTCGTACGGCGTGGCCGGCGCGATGACGATCAGCCCCGCCACGCCGGTGAGCAGCGCCTCCAGGCTCTGGGAGTGCTGTGCCGCCATGCCCAGCCCGGCGCCGCCGGGCGTGCGGACCACCAGCGGGATCGTGTACTGTCCGCCGGACATGTAGCGCAGCTTGGCGGCCTGATTCACCAGCGGGTCCATGCAGGTGGTGAGGAAATCCGAGAACAGGATCTCCGCCACCGGCCGCCGACCGGCCATGGCCGCGCCCACGGCGGAGCCGACGATGGCGTACTCGCTGATCGGTGTGTCCACGATGCGGTTCACGCCGAACCGGTCGGAGAGCCCCACCGTCACCGAGAAGTAGCCGCCGGTGGTGACGTCCTCACCCATGAGGTAGACCCGCTCGTCCCGCTCGAGCTCCTCGGCCAGCGCCTCGAACAGCGCCTGGGAGCAGGTGATCTCCCGCTGGCCGGCGGGGGTGGGGGTCGCCGGATGATACAGATACTCCGGCTCCGGGGCGAAGACATGGGTCTGCAGCGCCGCTGGCTTCGGCGCGGGATCGCGACCCGCCTGGCGGAAGGCTTGCTCCACCCGGGCCACGGCCTCGCTCCGCGCGGTTTGGTCGTCAGAGCCGAGCGTCGAGCGCAGGCGCGCGATGGGGCAGGCCTCCTTCCAGCGGGCGATCTCCTCGGCGGGGCGGTAGTCCGCCGACTCCCCCTCCATGTGCCCATGCCAGCGGTAGGTCAGGCACTCCAGCAGGGTCGGCCCCTCGCCGCGGCGCGCGCGCTCCACGGCCTGGCCCATCGCCGTGTACACCGCCCAGACGTCGTTGCCGTCCACCGTCACCCCGGGGATGCCGTAGGACGCGGCCCGGTCCGCGATGCGCTCGACCCGCGTGTGGCCGCTCATCGGTGTGAATTCGCCGTACAGGTTGTTCTCCACCACGAAGATCGCCGGCAGGTCGAGCACGGCGGCGAAGTTGAGCGCCTCGTGGAACATGCCCTGGTTGGTGGCGCCGTCGCCCATGAAGGCCACCGCGACCTGGCCGCTGCCTCGCTGGCGGGACGCGTGCGCGGCCCCGGCGGCGATCAGCGGGCTGGCTCCGACGATGCCGTTGGCCCCGATGGCTCCCACCCGGGCGTCGGTGACGTGCATCGAGCCGCCCTTGCCGCCACACAGGCCGGTGGCCTTGCCCAGCAGCTCGGCCATCATGCCGTCGAGATCGGCCCCCTTGGCCAGCATGTGGCCGTGGCCGCGGTGCGTGGTGGCGATGTAGTCGTCCGCGCGCAGCGCGAAGCAGACCCCCACGGCCACGGCCTCCTGGCCGATGGACAGGTGGATCGCCTCGGTGGGGACCTCGCCGCTGGCGAAGGCCCGGGAGAGCACCTCCTCGAACGCCCGGATCAGCTCCATCCGGCGCAGCATCTCCAGTTTGAGCGCGGCCTGCTCCCGGGGCAGGTGCTGATCCCGGTAGACGACCTGTGGGTCGGTGGGGTGGGGCTCCAGAGGGATCAGCCGGCTGTTGAGCTGGCCGTGGTCCACCGCGGCAGGGCGACGCCGCAGCGGGGCGAAGAGCTCCCCGATCCGGCTCAACGTCGCGCGGACCCGCTGCTTCAGCGGCGACGCGACGGGTTCTTGGGGCAGTAGATCGTGCAGCCCTTGCTGCCGCAGCATCTGCGCGTAGATCGGAAACGCCGGCTTGATCGCCGGCAGCAGCTTGAGCGCCTTGGACACCGGCCCCCGCGATACCACCTGCCGCGTGGCGATGGCCCGGGCGATGTTCAGCCGGCCGAGCCAGAACTGGTGGGCCGTGTTGGCCGACTGGATCATCTCGAGGTCCGGCTTCAGGTCCGTCTCACCGAAGACCCAGGTGATGGGCGCCTGTCGCAGGTCGAAGGTCACTTGCCCCACGGGCTCCGAGTACCGGAACCGCAGCACGAACTTGCCCGCCACCAGGGCGTCGGCGATCTGCGGTTGCTCGGTGAGCCGCTGGAAGAACGGATCCAGCACGCGGTACAGGTGTTCGGTGTCCTGGAAGATCTGCATCGGTCGCTCCTCCTCCACGCCACGGTTGTCTGCCGCCTCAGCGGATGGCAATGCCGCCAGGCTCGAACACCAGCTTTGGATTCTCCCAGACGCCGGACAGATCCACCATCGTCGGGGACGAGCACGAGGAGCAGTGCTCGGCCGCGGAGCGTAGCTCCTTGAACCGCGGCAGCTCCATGATCTGTTTCAGCGGCATGTCCCGAATGTTCGCGATGGGGTGGTCCAGATCCAGGCAGTATTCCACATTCCCGCGCCCGTCGACACACATTGCCAGCTTGGGCAGGTGGCACTGGTAGCCCGGTTTCCCCGAGATGAAGTAGTTGAAGTAGTGCTCCGAGTTGAGGATCGGGGCGCCGGCCTTCTTTCGCGTGACCAGATGCTGGCAGACCTGCTTGAGCTCGGGCAGGGGGAGCCCCATGTCCGTCTCGGTGAACGCGGATCCGTCGCTGCCGTTGCGGTGATCGGTGATCACGTCGAAGGAGATCCGTACGTCGAGGTCGCTGGCCAGGGCGATCAGATCGTCGATCTCGTCGGTGATGCCCCGCTGGACGCAGCAGTTGAACTGCAGCGACAGGTTGGGGTAGCGCTGCTTCACCAGCTTCACGCCCTCCATCAGCCGGTCGAACAGCCCGGGCAGGCCGCGGATCTGGTCGTGGCGCTCGGGGCGGGCCGAGTCGAGGCTCATCATCAGCATGTCGATGTGCGGCAGCACCTCGTCCATCCGGGTCCTCAAGAACCACCCGGTGGTGAAGACGAGGATCGTCATCTCCTGCTGCTTCACAAACTGCGCCAGCTGTCCCAGATCCTTGCGCAGGAACGGCTCGCCGCCGGTGAAGGCCGCGGCGACGAACCCCTGCTCCCTGGCCTCGACGTAGAACCGCTTGAGGTCCTCGAGCGGGAGGTCCTTCCAGTCGTTGTGCCGCCACAGGCAGCTGGCGCACGAGCAGTTGCACCGGTTGGTGACCCAGTGCCCCACCACGAAGGGCCGTCCATCGCCCCGGACCCGGGCCATGTAGGCCCTGCCCACCAATCGCCCCAGCGCGTCCCGCATTCCCTCGTTCATGTGTTGCATCGGCTTCTCCTTCTTCAGTCGCATGCGTCGCCCGGCGGCGGCGCGTTCTGGCCCAGCAGCGCTCGCGCGGCGGCGACCAGGTAGTCCGCCACGGCGGCGTCCACGTCCTTCGGATCGGCCCCCACCGTCCGGGTGATGTGCGCCGCCTCCTCGGTGGAGTTGAGCGCGAATCGGATGATCAGGTAGTTGATCGACAGCAGCGCCAGCCGGGTGACGTCCACGGACTGTCGGAGCAGAGGCCCGAGGAGCGCCGCGCCCTGGTCGAGGAACGGAATCAACACCTGTTCCCGATGGGTCGGGTCCAGCTCACCCGTGTCCAGCACGGTGCGCATCAGCAGCTGGACCGCCGAGCGATGGCTCCGCGCGAAGGCGTAGGATTGCCGGACGGCGATCTCGATCGCCCGGGGGAGATCGCGAGCCTCGGCGAAGGCCGGCACCAGCGTGAGTCGAAGCTCCTGAAGCTCCTCGACCATGGCGTCGATGCAGGACTGGTACAGATCGGTCTTGCTGCCAAAGTAGTGGCTCAACATCGCCAGGCTGACCCCGGCCTGACTGGCGATCTGACGCATGGTCGTGCTGCCCTGACCGCGCCGGGAGAAGAGATCGGAGGAGGCCTGCAGGATGCGGCGCCGGGTGGCGCTGGCATCCGCATGAATCGGGCGCGACATGGGTACTTATAATCAATCAGACGTACGATTACAAGTGCAATTTTATGGGATGTGTGGACTATTTCGCATGTTGCGGAGATGATTGGCCTCGCCCGAGCCAGGCATAGAGCGTCGGCAGCACCAGCAGAGTGAGCAGCGTCGAGGTCACGAGTCCACCCATCACGACCACGGCCAGCGGCTTCTGAATGTCGGCGCCGGCACCTGTGGCGTAGAGCATGGGAAGGTGGCCGATGAAGCTCACCAGCGCGGTCATCAGCAGCGGTCTGAAGCGGAGGTCGCACCCCTTCTGCACCGCGTCCACCACGGACTCACCCCGTTCGCGCAGCTGGCGGATGAAGGCCACGAGCACGACGCCGTTCTGCACCGCGATGCCGAGGAGCACGATGAACGCCACCGCCGCGGAGACCGATAGCGGTATCCGAAACACGACCACCGCCACCACGCCGCCAACGAGCGCAAAGGGCAGATTGAGCAGGACCAGGAGCGAGTGCGAGACCGATCCGAGCGCCATGTGGAGCAGCACCAGGATCAGCAGCAACGCCACCGGGACCACGATGGAGAGCTGCCGCATGGCGCGCTGCTGGTTCTCGAACTGTCCCCCGTACTCGACGAAGTACCCGGGTGGCAGCTGCCGGGACAGGTGGCCGATGCGCTGCTGCACCTGCTTGACGAATCCGCCCAGGTCGCGGCCACGGACGTTGGCCTCGGTCACCACGCGCCGCATACCGTTCTCACGGCTGACCTGGGCCGGCGCCTCCACCACCCGGAGCCTGGCGAGCTGGCCCAGGGGCACGCGTTCGCCGCCCGGCGCAGGCACGAGGAGTTGCTCGATCTGCGGCACATCGGCGCGCGCCGCCTCGGGGAACCGCACCATCACCGCGAATCGGCGCTGCTCCTCGATCAGCGTCGTGGCGCGGGCCCCGGCGACCGCGGTCTCGATCGTGGCGTTGATGTCGCCGATCTTGATCCCGTGTCGCGCGGCGGCCTCGCGGTCGATCACCACGTCGATCTGGCTCATGCCCGAGACCTGCTCGACCTTCACGTCTTGCGCCCCGGCGACGCCCTGGATCAGCGACGCCGTTCGATCCGCAAACCGCTTGAGCACCTCGAGGTCGGGGCCGAAGATCTTGACCGCGAGATCGCTCTTCACGCCGGAGACGAGCTCGTTGACGCGCAGCGCGATGGGCTGCGAGAACGAGAAACGCAGACCGGGGATCTGGCCCAGATCGTCCTGCATCGTCTGGATCAGCGCGGCCTTGCTGCGGCCGGTGCCCCAGCCTCGGCCCCAGGCCTTGCGTGGCTTGAGCATGATGAAGATGTCGGTCTGTTCAGGTCCCATGGGATCCTCGGAGATCTCGGCGCGGCCGGTCTTGCTCACCACGGTCTCGACCTCCGGAAACCTCAGCAGCCGCCGCTCCATGAACTGGGCCACCCGCACCGATCCGTCGAGCGAGGCGTTGGGCAGCCGCACGACGTTGACCGCGATGGCCCCCTCGTCCAGCGGCGGCATGAACTCGGTGCCGACAAACGGGACGAGCGTGGTCGCCGCCCCGAGGACGCCGAGGGAGATGGCGAGGGTCAGCACCGGGTGCCGCATCGTTCGTCCCAGCAGGCGCAGATAGCCGGCGTGGAAGCGGCGGATGAACCCGAACTGTCGCTCCGGGACCTGCCGCAGGATCGTCGAGGCCAGCACGGGGACCACCGTGAGCGCGACCACCAGCGAGACCAGCATGGCGATCAACATCGTCGCCGCCAGCGGCGCGAACATCTTGCCCCCGATCCCCTGAAGCGTGAAGAGCGGCACCATGATCACGACGATGATCAGGACCGAGAAGGCCACCGGGCGAGCAACCTCGACCAGGGCCTCGGCCGCGATGCGGAGCTTGTGCTGCTGCTGGGTGCGGTGCGCGAGGTGGCGCCGGATGTTCTCCACGACGACGATCGCGGCGTCCACCACCATGCCGACGGAGAAGGCCAGCCCGCCCAGACTCATCAGGTTCGAGGACAGGCCGCCGAGGCCCATGATGATGAAGCTCACGAGGAAGGTGAAGGGCAGCGTGAAGACCACGATCAGGGCAGTGCGGAGCTCGGCCACGAAGAGGAACAGCACGAGGATGACGAGGACGCCACCCTCGAGCAGCGCGTCCATCACCGTCTTGATGCAGGCCTCGATCAACGAGGTGCGGTCGTAGAACACGTTGAGCCGCACGTCCGGGGGCAGCCGGCCCCGGTTGTTGTGTATCGCCTGCTTGACCCGGTTCACCACCTCCCTGGAGTTCTCCCCCTTGAGCATGATGATCATGCCGGCGACGACCTCGCCCTTGCCGTCGCGGGTGACCGCTCCCTGTCGTGGCGCGGAGCCGATCAGCACCTGGGCTACGTCCCGGACGTAGATCGGGGCGCCGGCCTTGGCCCGCAGCACGATGCGCTCGATGTCGGGGATGTCCCGCAGCAGACCCACGCCGCGCAGATAGAGCTGCTCCCAGCCGCGGACGATCACGCCGCCCCCGGCGTTGGCGTTGCCCTGCTCCACAGCCGCGATGACGTCCTTCACCGTGAGACCGTACTTCAGCAGCTTCTCGGGCGAGACCAGGACCTGGTACTGCTTCACCTGACCGCCAAAGCTGTTGACCTCGTTGACCCCGACAATGGGTTTCAGCAACGGCGCGACGATCCAGTCCTGGATCGTGCGCAGCTCCATCGCGCTCTTGCCGTCGCCCTCCAGCGTGTACTGGAAGATCTCGCCCAGGCCCGTGCTCGTCGGCCCGAGCTCGGGATCGACGCCCGGCGGGAGCTGGTCGCGCGCCATGGCCAGCCGCTCGAAGACGATCTGGCGCGTCCAGTAGGTGTCGGCGGCGTCTTCAAAGACGATCACCACCTGCGACAGTCCAGCCCGGGAGAGGGAACGCACCTGACGCACGCGGGGCAGACCCCGCATCACCTGCTCGATGGGGTAGCTCACGCGCTGCTCGACGTCCACGGCGGCCAGCCCCGGGGCCTTGGTCAGGATCATGACCTGGACGTTGGTCACGTCGGGGAAGGCGTCGATGGGGAGCCGGACCCACGCCACCGCGCCGGCGGCGATCAGCACCGCGGTGGAGAGCAGGACCAGGAAGCGCTGGCGCAGGAGCCACGTCGTGAGCTGCATCACGGCGTCAGTCCGCGCAGCCGGCGCCCATCTTGGAGCGCAGCACGTCATATTTCAGCAGGAAGGCACCGTCGGCCACGACCTCCTGGCCCACGGACAACCCCTCGCGCACCTCGACCAGACCGGCCCAGCTCCGCCCCGGCGTGATCCGCCGCCGGACGTAGTACTCACCGTGGTGATGGACGAAGACGAAGGACTGGCCCTCGTCCGAGAGCGCCGCTTCCCGTGGTATGGCGAGCGCCTCCTCGGCCCCGGGCAGGAACAGCTTGACCTCGGCGAACATTCCGGCGAGCAGCCGGCGACCGGGGTTCTTCACCTCCACCCTGAGCTCCACCGTGCGCGACAGCCTGTCCATGGCCGGGCTCAGGAAGTCCACGGTCCCCGCGAACTCCTCCCGCGGGTAGGCCTTCACCGCCACGGCGGCGGCCAGCTTCTGCGTGGCCTGGGCCCGGACCACGGTGGCGAGGTCGCCCTCGTAGAGGTTGGCCCAGACCCAGACGCTCGCGTTGTCACCCACCGTCACCATGGATTCTTGACTCCGGGCCACCTCTCCCGGCACGGCGTGCAGCACGAGGACCGAACCCTGCACCGGGGAACGGAGCACGAGCCGTCCGTGGGCGCCGGACCGGGTGAGTCGGCGCGCTTCGCCGCCGGCCACGCCGAGCCGCGTGAGCTTGCCCAGCGCGCCCTCGGCCCGGATCTTGGCCGCCTCCAGCGCTTGCCGCACCTGGAGGTACTCCTTCTCGGAGGCAATGTTCTCCTTGCGCAGCGCGGCCAGCCGCTCGAAGCTCTGCTGCGCCAGGTCTTGCGTGGACTGCGCTTCGAGGTAGGCCGCCTGCGCCTCGCCCACGGCCACGCTTCGAAGCTCGATCAGCCCCTGGCCTTTCGTGACCGAGTCCCCGAGTGTGACGAGCACCTTGGTGATCGTCCCCTCGGTCTGCGCCCCGACGTGGGCCACGCGCCGCTCGTCGAAGCGCACCTCGCCGGTCAAGGTGATGGGAGCCGCCACCCGCTGCCGCGCGGCCCTGGCAATCCTGACCAGCCCGCCCTGCAGCAGGCTCCGTGGCACGCGGACCACGCCGACCTCGTGGCGGCAGGCCTTGCACTGGAACGTCTTCTTCTGGTGCTCACATGTCGCGGCGAACAGCGCCGGAAGTGGACGATCGAGATCGGACGGCTTGTTCCGACCCGGGTCCGGATCGTCCCCGTGGTCTGCCGTCTCCTGCCGGGTGGAGCCGGCGCCGGGATGGGACGCGGCCGGGGCCAGGACGCTGTCGTTGCAGGACCCGACCAGCCAACCGAGGGTGGCGACGATGCGGGTGATCGGATGGCCGTTCATGGCTACTCCTTCCCCACCATGGCGCGCAGGCGGCTGCAGTCGATCTGTGCCTGGCCCATGGCTCCGAGGTACGAACGCCGCGCGTCGAGCAGGGTGCGTCGGGCGTCGATGACCTCGAGCAGGCTGGTTTCGCCCAGCAGGTACATGCGTTCGATGGTGGCCGCGGTTTGCCGGGAGCGAGGCAGCACCATTCGCCGGAGCCGATTCGCCAGCCGGGCGCCAGCGCGACAGGCGGTCTGTGCCTCGATCACCGACGTCTCGAGGTCGAGGCGCGCGGCCTCGAGTTGTTTCCGACCCGCGGCGAGTCGGGCGCTGGCGCGGGCTATCCTCCCCGAGTTCCAGTTCCACAGGGGAAGCTCAAGCGAGAGGCCGACGCCGTAGACCCGTCGATCCAGCTCGTGGGCCGTGAAGCCCGTGATCCCGAGGGGGGGCACCCGCGCGAGCTTCTGTGTGGCCAGCCTGGCCTCGAGCCCACGGACCTGGGCTCGAGCCGCGGCGAGGAGTGGATGGTGTTTGCGGGTCCAGGCCCGCACCGTTGCCAGGTCCGGCGGGGTGGGGCTGGCGCCGAGGTCAGCCACGGCGGTGATCAGGATCCCCTCGGGCACACCGAGCCACATCGCCAGCTGCGCCTGACGCCCCTCGAGCGAGGCGCGGGCGGCCTCGAGCTCGCCGCTGACCTTCTCCAGCTCCAGCTCCACCCGCGGCAGCTCCATGGGCCGGGCCTCGCCGCTGCGCACCCTCATGCCCACCGCACGGGTGAGGTCCGCTGTTTGCTGTCTGAGCGCGGCGAGGGCGTCGATCCGGGCCTGGTCGTGGACCAGGCTCCAGAACAGCGACCCGAGGTGCTGCAGCGCCTCGCGCCGCGTCGCCCTGACCCCGGCCCGCGCCACGTCGACCTCGGCTTCGGCGGCGTCGATTCGAGAGCGGTGCCGGGCGATCCATCCGAGAGGGATGGTCAGGGACAGACCCCATTCGACGCTCGCGTTGCCACCGGGCTGGTCGCGACCATGCCCGACGCTGGCCTTGAGCGTCGGGTTGGGGACCGCGCCCGCCGCGCGAACGCCGCCGCGGGCGGCGGCCACCTGCGACCGCTCGGCCGTGAGCCGGGGGAGCTGGTCGACGAGCCGCACGATGTCGGCCCAGGTGACGGAGACGAGGGATGGGTGGGATGGTGGCTGCCCCGAGGCCACCGACGCGGCCGCGGTGACGAGCAGCACCACCGCCAGTCGACGCCAACCGGCGCGTACAGATCGAGACATGTGCATAGACATCATGAACTCCAGCGGCAGTCCCAAGGATGCGCGGGGAACATCACGTGCCGGTCACGGCGCTTCAGTGACCGGCGGCTGTCATCGGGAGTGGGTCAGGCGCGCGGAGGGTGAAACACCCGACTCACGACGTCCTCGTGGTTCAGCGTGTCGGGAGGGGCGGCCTCGAACTGCGCCGCCACCGGTGAGCCGTGATGCGAGTCGTCCACGGCCAGGGCAGGAACGGTCCGGTGGCCAGGACAGCAGGCGCAGGGGCACGTCGGGCCGCAGGGCTTCCCGCCGTCACCGGGGTCGTTGCACGGTCCATCGGAGTGGCAATCGTCCGTGGTTGCCGCGGCGTGCAGCGTCTCGACCAACGCCGGTGACACGATCCCCGCGAGGAACCACAGGAGAGCCAGGCGGCCGACGAGGCGGATGATCACACGTGGGGGATCAGTGCGGTGCACTGAACAAGCATAGAAAGGACATCCGGGATGTCAAGCTCGGGCGGAATCTGTCAGAACCGCAGATCGAGCGCCAGGCCCGGTGCGGGGCCGATGATCGGCAGGAGGCGGGCCGATCCATGCGGCGATTCGTGGCGCAGGCGTGGCTCGAGGAAGTACAGCGTGACCGCCGTGGCCGTGAGCGCGCCGCACAGGGAGAACATCACGACGGACGCGGCGTCCTTGCGCCGCACATCCTGCTTCAGATCCTCGATGGCCGCAGCATCTCCGTCGCGGTACAGCTGGTCGTAGCTGTCCTCCAGGTTGCCATAGGTCCGCTGCGCCGAGGCGTAGACCGCGATTCCGACGACCAGCGTCGCCAGCGCGCTGCCCGCCGCGACCCAGGTCCACAGCCGCCGGCCATGAGCGGTGGGCGGAGCGGGGGAGGGCGACGCGGGGCGGTACTGCCGGATCAACTGCAGCGCGGCGTTCAAGGATCTGCGCTCCCCGGGCTTCAGCTCGACCCGGATCGTGGCCCCCCGGGTCCAGTCGACGCTGCGTAGCTCCACCTCGTGTCGACCGGCGGGCACCGCGAGCTCCAGCGGCGTGTGGCCGACCTGGGTGCCGTCGAGCAGCACCCGCGCCCCGGGGTGGTCGGCCCGGATGTTCAGCGTGGCGAACAGCGAGGCCCTGACCTCCTCGAACAGCTGGACGATTGTCTCCCGTCTCGCCGGCGAGCGCCGGGAGTCCGGCGGGACGAGGTGCGTGGGCTGGTTCGGTCCGGGGACGGGGGCCACGTGGAACAGGGTCTGGATCCAGGCCGCGAGATCCAGCCGGCCGAACGGGTCGTCCTGCAGGTATTGGTCCAGCGCCTGTTCCATCTCGGAGGCGCGCTGGTAGCGACGGTCCGGATTCACGGACAGCGCCTTGAGGCAGATCTGCTCCAGAGCCGGGGGGACGCCGGACGCGACGGACGAGGGTGGCGCCACCTTCCCGATGCGCGCCCGCTCCAGGGCCTCCAGCTCGTTGGCCGCGTGGAATGGGTTCGTGCCGGTGAGCAGCTCGTACAGCACCACCCCGGCCGCGAACAGATCCGCCCGATGATCCACGGGCCGGCCCATGAGCTGCTCCGGCGCGATGTAGCCCTGCTTGCCCTTGACCGTGCCGGTCTTGGTCATGTACAGGCGCTGGGCCGCCTTGGCGATGCCAAAGTCGATGAGCTTGACGTCGCCCTCGTGTGAGACCAGCACGTTGGACGGGCTGACGTCGCGGTGGATGATCTGTAGCGGACGACCGTCGTTGTCGCGCCGACTGTGGGCGTAATCCAGCGCGGCACACACCGCGCTCACCAGGAGGGCGGCTGCCGATGGCGGCGGGATGCGCCGCTCCAGCTGCCGCAGCTGCCGGTGGATCTGGAGCAGGCTCACCCCGCGGATCCACTCCATGACGATGAACGGCGAGCCGTCCATCTCGCCCAGCTCGTAGATCTGGATGATGTTGGAGTGGTTGAAGCCGGCCGCGATGCGCGCCTCGTCGATCAACATCCGCACGAAGGCCTGCTCCCCGGCCAGGTGGGGCAGGATGCGCTTGATCGCCACGCGCTTCTCGAAGCCGCTGGTGCCGGTCTTGCGCCCGAGGAACACCTCGGCCATGCCGCCGCCCCCGATGCGCTCGAGGATCTCGTAGTCGCCAATCCGGTTCGGGCCGTCCTGGAAGAAGCTGGCCGTCACGGGCAAGGCTGCTGAGTCGGTGTACAGGCGGTCGCGGCCAAGGACCGATCGTAACACCGTTTGTTCTGCCCGCCCACCCGTCGCTCCGGGCTCCGGAAATCGACGATGTCGACGAGAACCGGTGGCCGGTGCGCGAGCCCCCCGTGCAACCTTCGGCATACACTCGAGGCAAATCGCCCTGTTTGCGGTCCGGAACTTGCTCACGTACGGCGGATCACGCGCGGAGCCACGCGCGCAAGACCGAGAGGAGTCGCACCCATGACACGAAGGGGTAGTTTACTCGTCACCACGAGTCTGGTGCTGTTCACGGTGAGCTTCGCCCGGCCCGCGGCGGCCACCGTGGACGGCATCCTGTACGCCAACATCGCCTACGAGGATCCGCAGGACATCCAGCAGTACTGCTATGCGCGCGTTCCGGTGTTCGGTGAGATCGGCATCCCGCCGGCGATCATGGCCGGGGCGAGCCTCAGTCCGTCCTACGCCTACCTCAGCGTCTCGGCCGCCGGGTTTCCGGGGAAGAAGGAGATCGACGGCAAGAGTTACCTCGACCTGAACGCCGTGTCGCAGGGGGCGCTGATCGAGCACACCTATGTGAACGACGCCATCAGCTCCAGCGGCGTGCTGGAGTACGAGGCGGAGCTGGACCTCACGGCGCTGGCGACGTTCAACGGATCCGACGTCCAGGGACGGCAGCAGACCTCGACCCAGGCCAAGCTGGCGCTCCTGGTGCTGGCCAAGAACCTCAAGGACAGCTCGCCCTCCGGCAACTACCGCCTGCGCATCACGTTCAAGGGGTTGCCGTCACAGAGCGGTCTGACCGGTGAGAAGGTCTACGCCAGCTCGTCATGGGCCTACACCGGCGCCAGCCCGGTGCTCGCGGCCTACGAGAAGGAGCTCATCACCCACTTCTGCGCCGGGGGCGTGCAGAGCGCGCTGTACGGCAAGGCGGACGTTCTCCCCTCCGAGGTGGAGCCCGCCGCGGGGGGCTGCGCCACGGGAGGCGCACCCGCCGGGACCGCGTTCGGGATCGCGTTGTTGCTGATGCTGCTGGTCCTTTGCTGCCGGGGATGACGGTTTACCCTGACCGCGGTTTGCGCCTATACTGCCGGCCGTCAACAGGAGGATCTTCATGCTGGAGCAACTGACGGTGAAGAAGGCCGTGGAGTTCGCGGTGACCACGGAGAAGCTCGGCGCCCAGATCTACGACAAGCTCGCGAAGCGGTTCGCGGACCAACCCGACCTGGTGGAGGTGTTCTCCACGCTGGCCAGGGACGAAGTGGCTCACGAGCGGGAGTTCAAGGCGCTCTTGGAGCGGTTGCCGCTGGAGGACAAGCCGCTGCAGTACGAGCAGGAGCAGTACCTGCGCGCCATGGCCATCTCGGAGATCTTTTCCGAGGAGAAGGGGCTCCACCGCAACGTGGACAGCATCGGGTCGCGGGAATCCGCCCTGGAGCGCGTGCTGACGCTGGAGAAGTCCACCCTGTCCTACTACCAGGCGATGAAGGACGTGCTGGGGCCCAACGAGGCGCTGGACGCCATCATCCAGGCGGAGAAGCGCCACGTGGTGCAGGTGATGAAGTACTTCATCACCGGCGAGAAGGTGAAGTCGCTCTGACGCTGTCGCGGGTCCCGGGGCGTGACCCACCCGCCCGGTGATGCAGGACGACCTGGATCCAAGGGACCGGGCCCGGGCGGGGTCCAGTCCTCAAACAAGCGCAGTTCTGAGTTCGCTTGTTTGAGGTCTAGCCAAACAAAGGAGTCCCCCCGGCTCTGCCGGGGAGGCAGTTGAAGTTTGACATTTACGGGATTGATCGTGGAACTCCACTTTGTGAGCCGCGAAGCGCACGAAGTGGAGTTCCGCGATGAAAC
>Ga0210044_10004605_pt1 | contig 19163 bp, 14 predicted proteins | sample CryGey13umfilter_2_FD_183959 | JGI IMG/M metagenome (GOLD analysis project Ga0210044, IMG submission 183959) | Groundwater microbial communities from aquifer in Utah, USA - Crystal Geyser 4/9/14 3 um filter (SPAdes) (version 2) | ecosystem: Environmental > Aquatic > Deep subsurface >... | reverse complement strand
CAGCATTGGAAAAGAGAACAACGGCCCCATGTTGTTATACTGGAATAAATTAAAAAATACAGGCAAAATCATGTTTGTAAAAATCATTGGGACCGCAAAAATAGAAAAACCGATTGTTATATACGCGAGTTTAATCTTTTTTATACCTGAATTTTTCCAGCTTTTTATAATTAGTATAACTAGACTTAATAAAATATTAATTATAAAGTATAAACTTAGTATTTCTATTAATGGACCAAAAGAACCTGTTATAAAATTATTTTGTACAACGATATCCCCTTTGATAAGTAAGGGGGATAGGGTTATGGCAACTAAGGTTATTGTAAACGCTAAATAGGCGTATAAAAATATAATTTTTTTTAATCCACCTTTTTTTCTTTTTGGGTAAATAATTGTAAAATATAAAAAAGATTGAATCATTAATACACCAAAAGAAAAAACGAGTCTACTCCACCAAAGTTGTAGAATAGACCCGTTTGTAGAGGCAATAGTAATAAAAAGAGAAAGGTTCCAAAAACCTAAACTTCCAGCATAAAGTCCGAAAAGCATATTTACTAAGGACTTGCGATTTTTTGAAAATACTAAAATAGCAAGGAGAATATTAAAAAGAAACACCACCAAGTAGGATATTAATAGGGGGTCCATTTTAAACATAAAATTTATAAAGTTATTTTTTATTAAGTTTAATTATCCCTGGTGCAGATTTAGTTTTGTGATAAATAATATATTCATCCCAAATATCATAATGAAATCCAATCTTTTCTATCATATTCCACAAAGCTTCCTGCCCAAAAGTAATCCACCAGCAAAAATTATTTTCTAAGCTCCAAAGATGAACAAAGTCTAAAATTTGGAGACCTATTTTTTGTCTACGTTTGTCAATTCTGGTTACAATTCTGGACCCCTCTAGTATTTTATTTCTAGAGTGAATATATATTTTTGGTAAAATAAATTTCTCTTCTAATAAAAAACCTTTTGGAGTATTAGGAATTAATCGAGTGCATCCTATTATACCATATTTGCTCTTCGCTAAAAAATGATAAGAATATTGGTCAAACCAATCTGTTTCTATTTCATCAGGATAATCATTAGGATCAAGACTTTTTATTTCTTTGCAATATACTTGGTATCTCAATTTTTGGGTTCCTATTATTTCTTTTGGGGTTTGAGCCCTACGAATAATAATTTCTTCTTCACCTTCACCAAATTTTTCACCAGTATCTTTTTGACAACTAAATAATACACAAGTATCACCATATAAAATTTCGGAGTTTAAAATTGTAAACCCAGCATTTTTTAGTGTTTCTTTAAGTTTTTCTGGTTGTATAAAGTGTACTGTTTTTCCTTCTTTGGCAGCTTTTGCAATTCTTTTATTAATTTTCATAAGCAAAAACCATAAAGGATATATCAAAAAGAAAAATAACCTAGCTTTCCAATCTTTCTCTTTTTTAATTAATTGTAAATGTTCAACTAAAATTTTCTGTGGGTTAGGGACAAAAGGATTTACTAAAACAAGAATTCCACCATCTTCTAATTTTTTATACCAATTTTGAATTACTTCAATTGGGTTTTCTGTGGTGTACAAAGAATTTGAAGATATAATGCGGTCAAAACTTCTTTCATTTTGAGCTTCATTTTCTGTTCTTTTTTCTTCTAAGGCTACACCTTTATATTTTTTTAGTTTTCTTCCAGCTTTCCCAAGCATTACAGAAGAAATATCAATACCAAAAATTTTTATATTATAAGGCAAATTCTTTGAAGAAACAATTTCTTTGATAGAGTTTCCTGTCCCACATCCGGAATCTAAAATATCCAAATGTGGAATAAGTTTTAATTCCTCAAAAATCCTTTTTTGTAGATATTTATATGGTTTTAAGAACTGCACAATATCGTACAAAAAAGCATACACTTGCCAAAAGAACGTTTTCATATTGTCCCCACTCCCTTTTTTGATCACCCACATGAATAGCTAATAAACTTTATCAAATTTTAGGTTTTTAGTCAAAAACAAAAAAACTTCCAATTTTGGAAGTTTTTTTGTTTGTCGGAGTGATAGGACTCGAACCTACGACCCTCTGGTCCCAAACCAGATGCTCTAGCCAACTGAGCTACACTCCGGTGTGTGCCGAGGGGGAGAATTGAACTCCCGACACGAGGATTTTCAGTCCACTGCTCTACCACTGAGCTACCTCGGCTTTTATAATGAGAGTTCTATTGAATAAAATTTGCGAACTTTGTGGACCCGAGGGGGTTCGAACTCCTGACCTCCGCCGTGCAAGGGCGGCGCTCTACCAGCTAAGCTACGGGCCCATTTAATTTTACCAACCTATTAACATTATTCAATGTACACAATTATACAAGTTTTTGTAGATAATGTCAAGAATTATTATAGTAAAAACAAGTACATTTTAACTTTTTTAAAGTGTTTTGTCAATATACTGTTTATTAACAACTTTTATTTATTGATGCGTACCTTCTGTAAATCTTAATCTAAGTTCTTCTTTTTGTTCTTTTTTAAGATCATTAAATAGTTTTTTACTCCATTTATTATCTTTTAAAGTATTAGAAATCCAAGCGCCTCCCAATAAATGAGGCAACATTACGTAATCTGCTCCTTCTTCATATAACTGACGAAGATGTTTTACATGAAATAAAGTAGAAATAATATATGTTCCTTTTGAGTGTTGACGAATATGTGAAATTAATGTTTTCTGATCATCTGCTTCTGGCATTGTTGATACAATTAACTTTGCTTTTGCGAGTGGTAATTCTTCTAAAAATTCTATATCTGAGGCATCTCCAAAAAAGGCAGGAATTTGACGTTGTTTAAGTTTCTGAATTGCCTGAGGATCATAATCTACCACAGCAAATTTGATACCTTTTTCTTTTAGAGTTTCACAAATTTTCCAACCCATTCTGTGATATCCGAATACCCAAACAGGGTATTCTTCCGGATCTTCAATTTCCTGATGGACATCCTTTCCAAATTTTTTGAGGATCGGTAATATTTTTTTATAAATTTGTTCGTTATAAGTAATTAAATAAGAAGAAATAATAATAGTGGAAAGTGCAACTATAGTAAGGATTGCGAGTTCTGGCCCAACCAATAAGCCAGCACTTGTGGCTGCAAAAATTAAAATAAATCCAAACTCGCTAACTTGGGCGGTTGTAATTCCAGCCAAAAAAGCATTGCGTCTGGTGTATCTCATTTTTCTCATTGTTATAAAAAGAATTAAGGGGTCAAAAATTAGTACAAAAGCTGTTAAAATTATCCCAGGAACAAGGGCTTGTTGTAAATCTCCAAGTTGAAGTTCGCTACCCAAAACAATAAAAAATAAAACAATAAAGAAATCTCGCAAAGGTTTTACACGACTACTAATTTGGTGTTGATATGGGGAAGTACCTAGCGAAACTCCAGCGATTACCGCTCCAATTTCTATGCCGAAACCTAGCATATAAACTAAACTTGCTACACCAAAACACCAAGAAATTGTAAAAATGAATAAAAGTTCCCCAGAACTGGCCACCTTCTCTATAATTTTTGGAAGTACATATTTTGCTAGAAAATATAAAACACCAATTAACAAAAATCCCTTTCCTAAAGCTATACTTAAAACTTGGTACCAAGCCTCGGCAGTTCCAGTAGAAGTACTGATGAAAATTAAAAGCATTACAGCAATAACATCTTGAATTAATAATAAACCAACAAGATAACGACCGTATGTTGTATCTAAATCTTTTTTGTCGGCCAAAAGTTTGGTAACAATAATTGTACTGGAGAAGGTGATGGCGATTGCTACAAAAAGGGAAGGCCAAAAGGTAAATTTTAAAAAATACATTATAAAAAAACCAAGCACGCCAGAGATAAAAAATTGAACCAAAGTTCCGATTGCGACAGCTTTTCCTGATTTTTTTACAAAATCTAAATTTAATCCAAGCCCAACCATAAAAAGTAGTAGAACGATTCCTAATTCTGCAAAAGATTTGAAGTAATTTTCTGAGCCATCAATTAAATTTAAAAATAAGGGCCCAATAAAAAGTCCGGAAAAGACGTAAGCAATAATAAGTGGTTGTTTAAGTAATTTTATAAATAAAGCAAGACTAACTGTAATTCCGAAAAGAACGCTAATTTGCAAAAATATATTTTCCATAATTATTAATTGAATGAATTTATTATACCATAATTAAGATCTAAAAATTAACTAAAATAATATAGATCGCCTGATTGAGTGGTTTGTATTAAGTTCTATGTGTTATTTTTTAACAATTCTCGCAAGTTTTATAAATAAATTTCCGAAGTGGCGTCTTTTGGAGTGGGCAAATAAGCCAACGATTACAGAAGTTAATCCGCCAGCGGTGGCGGTTAAATATTTTTCCATTACACCACTTTCGGATAAAGTTTCTTGATTAGAATTTTCGTATTCAGCAGAAAATTCACTTACTCCAGTTTTTATAATATCATTTTGAGAACGAGGTAAAATTTGGTATCCGCCAGTTGTTTTCCCTACAATGCCAGTTATTGTCACTAAATCTGCTATTTTAAAATTCCTTTTGTCTATATTTGTGCCTTTTTTGGCATAAACTTTTACCTCTTCACTGCCATCGTCTACATACATATATGAACCTTTTATTTCTGTAATTTCTCCAGAAACTTGAACAAAAGAACCTTCTAAAACTTCATTTATGTCTGCAATTTCTATTATTTTTGGAGCAAGGACATCTATGTGATTTAGAATTTTTATATTTTCTTTTGTCGATAATTTTATACGAGTTTCACCATAAGCTTTAGAAATTTCTCCTACGATTTCTATTAAATCTCCAATTGCAAGTTGAGGAAAATCTTTGTTGTTCATATAAACTTGAATGCCAGAAACATCTACAATATAAAAATATTGTGTACTGAAAACATTTGGCAAAACCGCCACAATTCCTTGAGTTCTAACCAAATCTCCAATATCTGCTTTTGATCTTATTTCCGCAATTGGCAAACTTAAAACTGTTTTGATTTTTTTCTGTGAGGTTGCAGTTTTTATAACTTCTTCTAAAGAGTTTTCTGTGTTTGGCGTTGGTGAGTTTGTCCATTTCCAGTTTCCGTTTATTTTTGCAAAACTGGCGTCTTCGGTAGTTTTTTCATAACTTATCTCAAAAAGCACAGAATCATCCGGATAAAGTAAACGAGCCGAGTCGCCAGTATTGTTTAAAGAAATTTTTGTTTCTTCTTTCCAAAAAACTACATAACTATTGGGTAAAATAATTGAATTTTGTGGAATAATATAACCTTTTGATCCTCCAATTTCATCATCAATTTTTAAGCCTGTTATATCAATCGGAAAATTTGCAGAATTATAAATTTCTATAAATTCATCTGTATCATTTCCTGCAGGATTTGGAAAAATTTCTGTGATTGTTATATTTTCCCAATCAACAGGAAAACCACCAGCAAAATTTTCTGTCTCAAATACTTCAATTTCAAATTCTTTTTCAAACTTTTCTTCTTCTGAATTTTCTGCTGTCAATTTGATAATAAAAAATCCAGATTCCACAAAAATATGTTCTGCAAACATTCCCGTACTTGTGTTTCCTTCAAAATTCCATTCAAATTTTAAATCTTCTATATTTGTTGAATCAGAAGCATCAAATTTTACAGCAATTCCAACTTCTGTGCTGGTTGGCGCGTCTATAATTAAAATAGGTTTGTTTGTTGGTTTTTCTTGATTTTTTGCATTTGGGCTTGTAATTTCACTCCAAAACCAACCCTCGGCACTTCGATTATAACTCATTCCGTCGTTAGCTTTTTCATTATACTCCACACTATCTACCAAAGCGTTGTTTACATTATAAAGTTTTACACTATCACCGCCAGTATTATTTAAGGCAATTTTAGACTTAGTTCTAAAAAAAGTTAGATATTCTCCAGCTTTCAAAACTATGTTGTCAATCGTATATTTTTTTGTAGAATCATCTCCAATTTGCCAACCGGATAAATCTATAGTTTTTGAATCGGCATTATAAAGTTCAATAAATTCATTTTCTGTATCTGCTCCTATTGGGTTTGGCAAAAATTCGTTAATAATTATATTTCCCAAGTGGGAATATTCTTCATTTTGAATAGGATCGTTATTTTGTGTTGTTGGTGGTGTTCCAAAATTTTGGTTTGTCGTAGTTTTTGGTTCCGGAGTTGGCGGAGGGGTTATCACATTCTTAGTTCCTTTTGTTAAGGTTGTGGTTTCTTCAAAATTTTGTGAACTTATGTTTTTAGCAATAGAATTTCCTTTTCCTACAGTTGAATAAGTTGTTTCATCTACTTTTTCACCATCTTTATAAAAAAGTTGAATAATATCACCATTATTATTTAATTTTGAGCTAGAAAATTCATAGACAAAAAATCCCAAAGCCGAAATATCCCCATTCAATATAAAAGTTCCGGTGTTATCTTTTAAAAACCAATCAGTTAATTCGACAGTAGATGTGGTTGAATTATATATTTCAATCCATTCATCGCCTTCATTTGGGTTTGGCAAAAATTCATTTATTTTTATATCTGCAATAACTTTGGTAGAAGTTGGCGTGCTTGTTGGAATTATTATTTCTTCGTAAATTTGTAAAGTTGTGCTTGTAATTCCGATTTCATTTTGTGCGTCTTTCACTGTTAAACTTACAATAAACTCGCCAGTTGTTGTGTATTTGTGTATAGTTGTGGAATTAAAATCAAAATTTTTATCGCCAAAATCCCAATTATAACTAATAATTTCATTATCGTCAGTAGAATTTTCTGCGCTAAATAAAATTTCTTGATTTATTGTACTACTTGAAATTGCCGAAATTATCGCAGTAGGCGGATTATTTAATGGGGGAGTATAAGAACTGTTTTGTGGATTTGCTTCGGTTTTTTCAAAATCAGTAGAATTTTCATTTGTATCTATATAATCATTTTGAACTTTTTTTCTAGAAAAATTTTTCGGATCTTTTGTTTTATTTAAATTTGTAAAAGGGAAAAGTCCTTCAAAAATACTAGCGTCTCCATAACCAACTATATCTACAATTTCTCCTTTATTATTTTCTAAAATAATGGTATCATCATTTGTTATTGTTCCACTATTATTAAAAAAAATATCAGCACTTGAGCTGACTGAGGAGTTTGAATGTGTCAAAAGTAAATATTTTTGCGAATCAATTTTATCTGTAAATTTAATTAAAGTAGATTTGGTAGTTGTATTTGTTGCCGTAAGTCTATATAGTTTCCAACCTTCTAAATTTATATTCTCATTTGTTGGATTAAAAATTTCAATAAATTCATCTGAGGCACTTTCGCCAGCAACCTGAACCTCTGTAATTATGAGGTGGTCGAGCGAAGACGATTGCGCTGAACCACTAAAACCACCAAGAAAAAGTAAACTAACCAGAAAAAATACGGGAACTGTATAAAGTATATTTTTTACCTGCATATTTTTTATTAAAAATTTTATAAAAAACTACTTGAATAAAGTAGACAGGCAAAGGTATTGTAAATAAATAAAAAAATGATGTCAAAAAATAAAAATAAAAATAAAAAACCTGAGTATTATTCAGGTTTTTAAATTTTCTCCATTATACGAATACTACGTGCTTCCACAAACGCTAGTAAAGTGCTAATAAACTTTGCGTTTTCCAATTCTCCTTTTTTTGTAAAATCTATAATAAAACGATCGGAAATAAAAAATATTTTTTTATCCCCATTTTTGTCTTTTCTTATGGCAAAAAATTCAACAATTGTCCTTTTTCTTTCGTCGTTTACTTCCCCGACGATTCTATAATCCAATTCAAATTGGAGTTTTGGTGTATTATCTAAAAAGACTTTCATTGCATGTTTTAGTGCGCCTTCCATTTCTTGTGGGCCAATAGTATTATCGTTTCTTAATTCTTCTTCTTTTTTAAGCACTAAAAAGTTTACAGGAACCGTCTTGCCTGTGCACACCTTCTTCCTCTTGTTAGTTAGAATGTTGTTAAAAGAGCAGATATTTAAACATTATCATAGTTATTGCTATTTAGATATAAAATTAAAATAACTGTCAAGAAAAAAGGCTTTTTAAAAGCCTTTTTATACGATTTTAATTTTGATTGTTTTTCAATTCTTTCTGATAATATTCGTTGTAAATAGTAATTATTGATAGAAAAAGTGCCGCTATTACAGGACCAATTATGAATCCTGAAATTCCAAATACTAACAATCCGCCAAGAGTAGAAAATAAAACTATTAAAGGATGAAGTCCTGCGTCTTTTCCAACAAGTGGCGGACGAAGTAAATTGTCTATTGTACTAATAATTAAACTACCTATAAGTAATACTGTAATTCCTTGCCAGATATTTCCTATTGCAAACAGTATTACCGCAGCCGGAAACCAAATTAGAAATGGTCCAATTGCCGGGATTATAGACACAATCAGCATCATTATACCCCAAACGAAAGCTCCTTCAATTCCTGTAATCCAAAAAGTAATTCCACCAAGAAACCCTTGGATTCCCCCAATAATCAAAGTTCCTTTTAGAGTTGCTTTTGTTGTGGATGTAAACTTTTTATATAGAAGCGTTTCGTATTTATCTCCAAGTGGGGAGAGATGCATAACTCTTTTTAGCATTTTTTCGCCATCTTTTAGAAAGTAATAAAGAGTATAAAGCATCAAAAAGAACATAATTATAAAACTCATTGAGTTTTGTGTAATATTTCTTATGTTATTAAAAACAAAAACAACAATAAATTCCGAGGCATTTATTGCATAACCAGACCATCTTTCTTGAACAATTTCCACATAAGGCTGAAGGGGTGTGTCATTTACCCATACAGCAACTTCTTTTGCTCCACTTAAAAAATCTTGTTGGGCTATTTTATTAAATAAAACCACTGATTCATTTATAAAAAGAATACTGAAAAGTGTTAGAGGTAAAAGTAGGAAAACAATAAATATAATAATTGTAATAATAGAACTGGCACCGGAAGATTTTAATTGTTTATTTATAAATTTAAAAATTGGAAAAAAAATCACGGCCACAATTGCCGCCCAAAAAATAGGATAGAAAAACGGACGTAATAAATAAATCATTCCTATACTTAATATTGCAATAAGCGCAAAGAAAAATACAGAACGCATTGTGTTAAACTTAACTTTTGTGTTTGGCATACATATTTGAGTACTAAATTATTTTATCTTTATTATAACAGATTTAATAGAAAATGATAGAATTTTAAAATAAAAATGCCTCGGGCTATGTTAGTCCGAGGCATTTGGAGTGGGATTGGATTGAACTATTTCTCCCAGCTACTTTTCTCTTTTTCTGACCTTCCGAACATTTGAAATTTATGGACTAATTTATTTTTTAAATAAAAAAATGTTTTAAATAGAACATTTTTATTGCAAGTTTTAGTGAATTGTTGAATGAGATCCTTCGACTTCGCTCGGGATGACGTTTTCTCACTACGTCATATTGAGCGAAACGAAGTGAAGTCGAAATATCCCCTTTCAATATCACAAAGTATTCATAATAAAATAAAACGTAAGTTCCTTTTTCTTTTGTTCTTTTTTAGTCAAAGAATAGTTTCTTTTCTTTCGCTCAGGATGACATGTTGTTTGTTTTCTTACTTATTCTGCTATTTTTAAATAATATCCTCCTTCTTAATATACCTCCATTGTCCAATTGGCAATTTTCCTAATTCTAGTTTATTTATTCTAATTCTTTTTAATTTTCGTATGTTATGCCCAAGTCTTCCAAACATTCTGCGGATTTGTCTATTTTTTCCTTCTTTTAAAACTATATAAACAGCATATCCACTATCAACTTTTTGGACATCTCTAATTTTTGCGCCTTGAATTGTTTCGTCTCCGAGTTGCATTTGTCTGGAAATACTTTCAATATCAGCTTTGCTTAAAGGTTCGTCAATTAGAATTTCGTACTCTTTTTCATGCTCAAAACGTGGGTGACTCAACTCTTCTGTTAATTGACCATCGTTTGTAAGTAAAACTAATCCTTCAGAATCTTTGTCTAATCTTCCAACAGGAAAAACCCTTCTTCTTTCTCTTGTTCCCCCAATAGCATAATAATATTTTGCTTTTAAAAGTTCCAAAACAGATTGTCCTTGTTCACTGGTTGTACTGGTGATATATCCAACCGGTTTGTTTACAATAATATAAACCAAATCTTCATTTTCTAGTTTTATTTCTTTTCCTTTAAATTTTACAATATCATTGTCCGGATCTATTTGTACACCGTGTTCTGGCTGTACGCCATTTACTGTTATTTTGCCGGATTCTATAAATTCATCTGCTCTTCTACGAGAACATAATCCTGATTGAGCTAAAAATTTATTTAAACGCATATTTAGCCTCTGTTTATTAAGTATAAAATGTAGACAGCATATAAAAATATAAAAGTAGCTCCTTGCTGACGGTTCATTTTTTGTCTTTCTCCACTGAATAAAAATAAGAAAAGTAAAATAGTTGCTCCAATATTTACAAAAATATCTATATTAGCCGTTAAATTGAACGCCATTGGTTGAATTACTGCAGTAAGCCCAAGTATCCAAAATATATTGAAGATGTTTGAGCCTACTATATTTCCAATTGCCATATCATCGTTTTTATGAATAACGGCAATTACAGCGGTTACTAATTCCGGCAAGGAAGTTCCAATTGCAACAATTGTGAGACCAATAAGAGATTCAGACATTCCGGCAAGTTTTGCTAATTTTATAGCATTATCTACTAAAAGTTGACCGCCGCCGGCTAGAGCGATAATACCCCCTAAAACCATTAAGATTGAAGATCCCCAGCCAAAAGTTGCGATAGTTTCTTTTTCTCCTTCTATTTTTGAAATACCAAAAGTGTAATAAAGAAAAATTATAAAGAATGCCATAAAAGCTAAACCGTCGGCTCTGCTAAGAATATTTGTGCCAGTTCCATCTAAAATTGTGTCATTTCCAAAAACAAGAAGCAAAAGAACAGCCAAAAGTGCCAGCGGAATTTCTTTCCAAGCTGTTCCTTTGGATACTTTAAGAGGGTAAATTACCGCTGAAATTCCTAAAATAAGTAATATGTTTGCGATATTACTTCCTACTATATTTCCAACAGCTAAGTCTGGCGAGCCGTTTATGGCTGAATATATATTTACAACTAATTCTGGCGCAGAAGTTCCAAAAGCAACGATAGTTAAACCAATCACAAGCTGAGAAATCTTGAAACGACGAGCAATAGAAGCAGAACCTCGTACCAAAAATTCACCACCAACTATTAAAATTCCAAGTCCTAAAATTAATAAAAATATTGTTAATGCCATATTTAAATAAGAATTAAGAGAATATAGAAATGATGTATCGCTTACGCTTGATGTATCACTTTGTTTGATGAATCGTTTCACTTCGTTCAACTTGATGAATCGCTTCGCTTGGATGGGATGACATACACTAAACACGTCATCCTGAGCGAAGTCGAAGGATCTCATGAAAATATTATCAAAACAATTAATATTCAAGGTTCTAATGTTCTTGAGTCGAGATATTTCGACTTCACTTCGTTTCGCTCAATATGACGTGGTAGAAAAGTGGTGTATCGCTTACGCTCGTTCCAATTGTTCTATCGCCCCGCTTGTTCAAAATGTTCTAATTCTAACCTTCCGAACACTTGAAATTTCCGGACTAATTTTTTCTAAAGATTTATGGTTTTCTGAGTATACAGAAAATAATTAATTTAGCGAACTGCGGTTAATTAAATAAATCTTTAGAAAAAATTAATCCTAAAATTGTCAACGTTCGGCACTTTTGGTTACCTTTTGGTGGCAAAAGGTAAGGTGAGAAGGATTGAATTTTGTTTTAAAATGTTTTGTGAATCAAAGACGAGATCCCTCAAGCTCCACTTCGTTCCGTTCGGGATGACAAACTTTAAAAAATGCTGTATAAAAAACATTTTCTAAAAACGTCATCCCGAGCGACAGAGAGGGATCCCCTTCAACAATTCACCAAAACACACAATCACAAACCAAACATTAGTTCCTTTTTCTTTCCGACTTTAGGCCTTAAAGACTTTAGGAACTTTTGACTTTCTATTTCTATAAACTAGTATATCTTTTTTGGCCTATTTAAGCAATATTGCTTGACAAAAACACAAGTAAAGCAGTAGTATAAAGTCATTCTTTTACAATAAAATAGGCTTTTTATAGAAGCCTACAAAAAGGAGAAGGAAAAGATGAAAAACTTATTATTGTTTCTGAAAAAGTTTATGTGCCTAATCTTTGGGCACAAGCATTTTAATTATTTTGATGGAGAAAAGCATATTTATTTTTGTATTCGTTGTAAAAAATCTTTAGATTCTAATGAAAAAGATAGTTTTGTTCTTTGGTGTAAGATTTTTGGGCATAAGCATTTTTGTATTGCTAGTTTTCCGGTAGAAAAGAAGTATATTGAAAAGGACAATAGTGAAGATGAAGTAATAAAACTTTCCCTCAAAAAATTTGAGGAGGATGATATTTACCGAGAAGCATGGCTAAATAAAAGTTCCAAAAGAATACATTATAAATATGAATTTCATGAAAATGGAGAATTAAAATATTCCCCACAAAAAGTATTTGTGAGCGCTTGTGATAGGTGTAATGCAGATTCTTTGGATGCATTTGTTATAAAAAATCATCCCTATCGTTGGAGTCTATTGTGTTTAATGATTGGGCATAATAAACAGGGCATTGGCGGATGCTCTCGCTGTCATAAAGATACAATTGGAAAGAAATAAAACTATATAATAATAACCACTTTTTTAAAAAAAGAGTGGTTTTTTAATACCAATTGATAAAAATATAGACAGGTTGTACAATAAAATTGTACTTTTCCAGCAAAAGGAGGGAAGAAAAGATGAAAACTTTATGTAATATCTTTGGACACAAACATTTTGATGGAAAAAGTTATGTTGATCCTTGTCTCCGTTGCAAAAAATCTTTTTTAGATTCTAATAAAAAAGGTAACTATACTCTTTGGTGTAAGATTTTTGGACATTCTTTATGTTATAGAGGCGATTGGATTTCATCTTTTTATTGTAGACATTGTCACCAAGATAGAGAGTATTGTTATAAACCGGACAATCTTTAGTAGATGTTGAAATGCGTACAAAAAAATCTAGAAGAAAAAGAGAAAAACTTTTTGCAAACTTAGAAAAAGGAATTAAAAAATACAAAGAATACATTATTTGTGCAGTAAAAGAAGTACAAGATTTTTTTCCGACAATGTTCTTTGCAGATAGTAGCACTTTATGGAAAGGGACCATTGCTACAACTTTTGAAGGCAAAGGAATTATTTTAGACAAAGATAAAGATATTGATTCAAAATGTGTAGTTGTTTTAACTCCAGAAGGGATTTTTTCTTGTCCACTCGTCATTGGAATTTCAAATAAAATCCAAGTAGATAACAACGACATTGTTTTGGCTTTTAGGGGAGTAGCCTCTAGGCGATTGATACCAAGAAACGATGAACAAGATTTTAATAATCTTTCAAATTTATATCCAGATTGGGCAAAAAGGAAGTCAAGACATGGTTTGTGGCTTGATTATGAGAAACAAGTAATGGATTATCTTGATGAACTTGAAAAAAATAAACCGTTTTAAAAAGGCGGTTTTTATTTTGTAAAAAAAGACCCGACATCATGGAGATGTCGGGTTTTGGAATGTACGTGGAAGGAATCGAACCTTCAGCCTCATTTCGCTAGGCTGATTCTGTTGCATTTTCTAAGAGTTAGCTACTCCTCTTAGAACGCATAATCTTTACCTAACAAATTGTGCTCTACCGTTGAGCTACACGTACTCATCTGTTGGACTCTCGAAACAAACGGAGAAATCCAACAGATTTATTGCCTTTAGTGTAAAAGACAATGGGCCCACTCGGATTCGAACCGAGAACCAAACGCATTATGAGTACGTGGCTCTAACCATTGAGCTATGGACCCAAATCAATATAAAATTTACTACATTTTTGTATTCTCGTCAAGTGTTAAGAGTAAAAAAGTAGGTAAAAGCCAAAAAATTATGGCCATATCATTTTTTATGAAAGGAGAATCTACTAGTCCTATTACCAAAAATACAATCATTGAACTAATTAAGAACATTACTAAAGACCCTTTTAAATTTTTGAAAGCTGTTTTAAAAAACCAAAGTAAAATTAAAACAAAACCAAATAAACCAATTAATCCTGTGTTTACCCACATTGTTAGAAATTGATTATGTGGGTGGTGAAAAACTTCTATCCACTTGTCTATGCGATATGGATAAACAGCTTTTTGATAACTTGCTAGGCCCACGCCCAGAATAGTGTTGTGGCGAAGTAATTCAACTGTTTCACCCCACATATTTATACGTAATTGTCCAGAAACATCTTGAAGTAAAATTTCTTGTTTTATTTCATTTGCTATTGGTGCAAACATTATAAACAAAAATACTGAAAGTGATAAAATAATTATAGGAATGCGAGAAAATTTATTGAAAAGTAAAAGAAAAAATAATCCTGCAGAAATTCCTATCAAAGCTCCAGTACTTTTTGCATAAAAAACTGCGAGCAAGGCAAGAGGTACAAAAAGGATGGAAATTGTTGAATATATTTTATTTTTTGTAGTTTTGACAAGATAAATTGCAAACGGAATAATTGGCGCCAAATATATACCAACTCCATTTGGAAATCCCCACCAACCTGTTACACGATAAGTATTTCTGTTTTCCCAGAAAGAATAAGGAACCATCCAACCTGTATAATGTTGGTAAATTGCTAAAAATGCCGTGATAAGTCCGCTCAAAACCAGTGCAAACATTAAGTTTTCTATCTGTTTTTTATTTTGGATAGAAGTGTATAAAATAAAAGCAAAAATAATCGGTTCTATGTAAAAAGCCTTCCATTCTCCAAGAGCAGAGAGAACATCTGTAGAAATTATTACGCCAATTACAGCACCAATTACAAAAAGCCCTATCGCAAATAACAAAGATTTATGTTTGGCAAATAGGTTTTGTATTCTATTTTGAAAAAGTTTTCTGTTATCTTTGTTAAAAAGCCGAAGCAGCCAAAAAATAAAAATAATTCCAAATATCACTTCCAAAAAAGTTGTAGGCAGAGGTCCAAAATTAAAACGAATTAAATAAGACGGCAAAAACAACAAAATAAAAAAACAAGCCCCAAAAAACCTTTTCCAAGCGAGAAGGGTAAAAAATAAAAAAAATAGAATTATAAAAAGTAAATTCATAATGGACTTTTAATATTTCTTAATATTGGATTGGTAACTTTTGTGTATAATTGCGTTGTTCTTATGTTGGAGTGTCCTAATAACTCTTGAATATATCGTACATCTACGCCATTTTCCAATAAATGTGTAGCAAAACTATGACGTAGAGAGTGAAAAGTAGCTGGTTTTTTGATATTTGCTTTTTTTAGCCCTTTTTTAAAGACTTTTTGTAATGAGGTTGTAGTTAATTTTCCCCCACGATTTGATTCAAAAACAAAATCAGTATTATTTTTTATAGCCATTAAATTTTGAAAATCTTTTTTTAATTTTTCTGGAAAAATTGAAATTCGATCTTTTTTATTTTTGGCAGATTTTAAATGAATGGTTAACTCTTTTAAATCAATATCTTGTATTTTTAAATTTATTACTTCTGAAACCCTTAATCCAGAAGCATAAGCAATAGAAATCATTAACCGATGTTTGTGATTGGTAATTTGGGAGATAATTTTTTCAATTTCTTCTCTATTTAAAACTATTGGCAGTTTTTTGCTTTTTTTTACGTATTTAAAATTAATTGGCTCTTTTGATTTTAACACTTCTCTATATAAAAATTTAATAGCATTTAAAGAAAGATTGATAGTTTGTGGGGAGTTCCCTTTATCTTGTTTTGCTAGCAAAAATTTTTCAATAGCATAGTTTTTATTCGTTATTATTTGTTTTTTTGAGAATTTTAAATATTCAGATATATAAAATAAATAAGTCTCTCTGGTTTTAATGGCATATCCTCTTAGTTTTAATAAATTTTCAGTTCTATCTAAGATTGGTTGCATATTTTTTGGTAAGTGATATAATTTAAATATTATAAAATATAACATAAGTTTATATAATACACAATTTTTTGTTATTAAAAATCAAAAAGTTTGTATAAAAACCAGTTGTGCAAAATGCCTCCGCTTCGCTCCGTCATTTCGCACAACAACGGTTATCCAACATCGCCCCTCCGTGAACCCTTCGGGATTCACTGCGGGACGACGTCGGATAACCGCCGCGCGTTGTACGCAATTCAAAAAATATTTTTCTTTTTATAAGGAATTTTAACAGGCTTTTTAAAAAGGGGAATAAATTTGTTTTTTTATTTATTAGAAAGGGGTATAAGGTGTTTTCTCCGCTCCGCTGCGAAAACGATTTATTTATAAGGGGAAAACGAATACAATACAATTAATTTTAAAAATATAAAAACTATGGCACAATCTATTGAACCAAACATTGCAGATATAGCAAATGGATGGTTAAAATCCCACAAGCTAGATTATAAATTAGAACAAGAATCTTTAAATATTGAAATAGATAAGGCTCTTTCTGATTATTTCACTAAAAATGGTGGAGCAGGTGCTAATCGACCCGACGCCAAGCTTCTTCTTCAGGATAAAAATTTAAATTTTTATCCAATCTTGATCGAATACAAAGGATATAAAGATAAACTCGTAAAACTTGACAACGATGGTCAGGTAGAAAATAAAACTACCAAAAACGAACCTAATTTTAAAAACATAAATTCGTTTGCGGTAAACGGAGCTGTGCATTATGCAAATGCTTTACTTCATCATACGAGTTATACAGATATTATTGCTATCGGAATGACAGGGTTTAAAGATGAAACAGGAAAAATTCAACACGAAATCGGTGTATATTTTGTTTCTAAAAGCAATCTAGGAGCGGGGCAAAAAGTAAGTGAATTTTCAGATTTTTCATTCTTAAAGAAAGAAAACTTTGATGATTTTATTGAAAATGTAAAATCATTAAGCCTAACAGAAGAAGAAATCAACAAGCTAAAAAAACAAAGGGAGAAAGAAATTGATACAAGCCTTGTAAGACTTAACAACGATATTTATCAAAATGAAAAAGGTTTAGGAGAAAATGATCGTGTATATTTGGTAGCCGCTTCGATTATTGCCACTCTTGGAATACCTGGCAAAGTTGCACCGCTCGAAAAATCTGATTTAAAATCATCTACCGAAAAAGGTAATACCGATGGCGAAATAATGATGAGAAAAATTAAAGCATTTTTAGGTGAAAAAAAACTACCTGAAGAGAAAAAGGAACTTATTCTTAGAACACTACAAAACACACTTACAACTAATAATATTAATAAAGTTGAAAATGGTGAAAGTCAGCTAAAAAGAGTGTTTAGCAAAATCGTTGATGATTTGGGAATCTATTACAAAATTGGCTTAACAACAGATTTTACAGGAAAGCTATTTAATGAAATGTATGGCTGGCTTGGCTTTTCGCAAGACAAACTAAATGATGTAGTTCTTACTCCTTCTTATGTCGCAACACTTCTCGTAAAATTAGCTCGTGTAAACAAAGATTCGTTTGTATGGGATTTTGCTACTGGTTCAGCCGGTCTTTTAGTTGCGGCTATGAATGAAATGCTTAACGACGCAAAAAATTCTATTACATCTCCTGATGAACTTACACAAAAAGAATTAACTATAAAAACCGAACAATTACTCGGTCTTGAGCTACTTTCCAGTGTGTATATGCTTGCCATTTTAAATATGATTTTGATGGGTGATGGAAGCTCAAATATCTTAAATCAAGATTCGTTAAAAGATTTTGACGGAAAGTATGGCTTTGGAAAGACTGATCATAAATTTCCTGCCGATGTTTTTGTTCTTAATCCGCCATATTCTGCGAGTGGAAACGGAATGAATTTTGTGGAAAGAGCATTGAATATGATGAATAAAGGATATGCTTCAATAATCATACAAAATTCAGCAGGGAGTGGTAAAGCTAAGGAATATAACAAAAGAATCTTGCAAAACCATACTCTTATCGCAAGTATTAAAATGCCAATGGATTTATTTATTGGAAAATCGAGTGTACAAACAAATATTTATGTCTTTAAGGTCAACGAGAAACATCATAAAGATGAAATGGTAAAATTCATTGATTTTTCAAATGACGGCTACTCAAGAACCAATCGTAAAAAAGCAAGCAACAACCTTAAAGACACCGACAGAGCAAAAGAAAGATATGAGGAAATCGTAGAGTTAGTAAGGTTTGGCAAAAGCAAATTAAACATTTTTACTGAAAACGAATATTTTGAAAACAGAATAGACCCCTTAAATGGATCTGATTGGAATCAATCTGCTCCAATAGATACTAAGCCAACTCTGCAAGATTTTAAAAAAACTGTTGGAAATTATTTAGCGTGGGAAGTGTCTAATATTTTAAAAAAACAAAATAATGACGAGAAGATTATAGAAAGAACACTGCCACTCAAAGAAAAAATTAAAAATATAGAATGGGGTGAATATAGATTAGAGGGTTTATTTGATAGTTTTAATGGCAACTTTGATATACAAAAAGATCATATTAATGGTAGCGGTGATTATGTAATAACCGCTGGATTAACCAATAATGGAGTTTTAGGAAGAACCGATGTTGAAGCAAGAATATTTGACGGAAACACTATAACGATTGATATGTTTGGATCTGTTTTTTATCGTCAGTTCAAATACAAAATGGTAACACACGCAAGAGTGTTTTCGTTGAAAACCAAATTTGAAATTTCCAAAAAACAAGGATTATTTTTGGCAAATTCTTTGCATTTTTTAAGTAAAAAATTTGGGTATGAAAATATGTGCTCTTGGGAAAAAATAAAGAATCAAAAAATTCAACTTCCAACTAAAAACGACAAAATAGATTTTGATTTTATGGAAAATTTTATAGCGGAGCTAGAGGCGGAGCGTATAGCGGAGCTAGAGGCGTATTTATTAGCTACTGGATTAAAAAAAACAATAGAAAACAAATAAGGAATTTGAAAAATGGAATTCACCCCCAGCCCCTCTTCCATTTTTCAAAACAAAAAAATCAAATACAATAATAAAAAGCCCACCAAAAACGGAATAATATGGATAAATTTTTCAAAAATACGCAAGGCAC
>Ga0210044_10004602_pt1 | contig 19169 bp, 18 predicted proteins | sample CryGey13umfilter_2_FD_183959 | JGI IMG/M metagenome (GOLD analysis project Ga0210044, IMG submission 183959) | Groundwater microbial communities from aquifer in Utah, USA - Crystal Geyser 4/9/14 3 um filter (SPAdes) (version 2) | ecosystem: Environmental > Aquatic > Deep subsurface >... | reverse complement strand
TCTAAAGAAGAGACAAACCTCGAAAGATTTAAAACAACATCTTCTTCAAAATCCAAATCCTCAACCAATGGTTCTTTTTTTAGCATTTCCGCCAATTCATTTACTGAGGATAAATTATAAGGAGAAACTTCTAAACTGGCGGGTAAAATTTTTGCGGTTACCATTTCCAGAAGCAGGGGTTTATCTTTAAATAATTCCTTGTATAACTCAAGCGCCTTTTCTTTAGAAACATAAGTTACTTGCTTTGCTTTTCCGGTTGATTGAATTCTAGCAATAATAAGTTCTATATCTTGAGGCTTGGCTTCATCTTTTAAATAAGCGATTAATTGTGGCCGAGATTCAAAATATTGCAAAACCACTTTTGAACCGGCTCCCAGAAGAAAAAAAACACAAATCAAAAAAAGCGAGAGAGAAACTACTAAAATTGCCGCCATTGACTGGTATGGCGAGCGAGCAATATGTTGTCTAAATGTTTTAAACATTTTTACAGTATTTCCCTTCTTTCTCGTCCCTGACTACCTTACCTTTATCCAACTCGATTACTCTATTTTTACACGAGTCAACAATTTCTTGATTGTGAGTAGCCATTAAAACAGTCGTGCCTTTTTCATTAATTTCCTTAAGAAGCTTGACCATTTCTAAAGAAGTCACCGGGTCCAAATTTCCTGTTGGTTCATCTGCCAAAAGTATCTCCGGCGCCGTCACAATTGCCCTTGCTAAAGAAGTTCTTTGCAACTCACCGCCGGCGAGTTGGGCAGGAAATAAATGAGCCCTTTCAGACAAACCAACTAAAGCTAATACTTTATCTACTCGGGAAGAAATTTCCTTCGCGGGAACCTTTTGGATTTGTAAAGGAAGACTGACATTTTCCTCAACAGTTCGGTCGTTGAAAAGTTTATAATCTTGAAAAACAACGCCTAGTTTTCTTCGCCAAAGATGAAGTATGCGCCGAGGGATTTTTTGGATGTGTTTGTCGTTAACTTTTATTTCCCCCGCGGAAGGAAGATATTCACCCAAAAGAAGTCTGACAACCGTTGTCTTTCCTGCCCCAGAAGGACCGGTCAAAAAAACAAACTCCCCCTTATCAATGACAAACGAAACGTCCTCGAGGGCAGTGATTTGGCCAAATTTCTTGGTTACTTTCTCGAAAACAATCATACTTCGATAAACTCAGTACAAGCTCTAAGACAAGCCCGGCCATTACTCCAATATTTTTACTCTACCAATATCCATAAGCCAACCAGCTTTCTGAGCTTGGAAGGTTTCTCCCCAGATTTGAATCTTCCGCCCCACGAACTGGTCTAAATCTAAAACCGAAGAAGTCAAATAAACCGTTTGGCTTGGTCCACCTTCGCGTATAAGTTTATGTGTTCCTTCCCCGTCTAATCCTCCGCTCTCCAAAACACCCATGGCCGTGTCTTTAAATTTAGATAAATCTTTTGAGCCAAACTCGCTTCCTTTGACAATTTTATCTTTAGACACAATTCCGCCGAGTCCCGGAAAAAAGACATTCCCACTCTTCCCCGAAAAATAAAAGCCGGTAAAAACCCCCAGACCAATCGCGACAAGAATCGCTAGCAACGGTAAAATTCGCTTAATAATTTTCAGTTTTCCTTCGGACGAGACAGGGCTCTCAGTTAAATTTGAAACATCTTCTGTCATTTATTTTCCTCCTTTGCCTCGCCGTAGCCGAGTCAGACTCGGCGAAGGCGGGCTTTATCAATCTAAATATTTAATACAGAATAACACACAAAAGCTAACAAAGGCAAGACAAAGGCTAGCTAATCCGTTAGAGACAAGTATTTTAACTCTGCCTCAATAAAATCATCAATCTTGCCATCTAAAACAGCAAACGGATCGTTTACTTCTACCCCGGTTCTTAAATCTTTAACCATTTTATAAGGATGCAAGACATAGGAACGAATTTGATTACCCCAGGCAGCCAATTTAAATTCTCCTTTAAGCGCCTGTTTTTCATGAGCCTTTTTTTCTTCCTCAATCTCCCAAAGTTTTGCCCTCAAAAGCTTCAGGGCAATCTCTCGGTTCCTCTCCTGATAACGCTCGGATTGGCTGGTAATAACAATTCCCGTCGGCTTATGTTTTAAACGAACCGCAGTTGAAACTTTTTGTACATTCTGTCCTCCGTGCGAAGAGGCACGAAAAAATTCCCACTCTAAATCAGTCTCAGGGATGGGAATTTCCTCCGCCTCCTCAATTTCCGGGAGAACCTCGACTAAGGCAAAAGAAGTCTGCCGCAACTTATCAGCATTAAACGGTGATTGCCTGACTAACCGATGAGCCCCTTTTTCCCCTTTCAAATATCCATAAGCATAGTCTCCCTGAATTGCTATGGTTACACTTTTAATACCCGCCTCATCTCCAACAATTCGATCAACAATGTCTACCTTCCAACCCCTGTTTTCGGCAAAACGGACATACATTCTTTGTAACATTTCTGCCCAGTCCATTGCTTCAGTTCCCCCTTGGCCAGCATGGATTGAAAGAATGGCGGAACTGGCATCATGTTTCCCCGAAAGATAAGTAACTATTTCTAACCTTTCTACTTCTTCTGTCAATCTTTTAGTTTCTTTTACCAAATCTTCCCCAATAGACGCGGCATCTTCAGAGCCGGCTATTTCCTCCAAAGAAGAAAGTCGACTTTTAAAATTCCCAATTTTCTCTGAATCACTCTCGTAAAGAGCAACTAACTTCGATTTCCTTTGTGCTTCAATTTGATTATTCCAGAAGTTTTCTTCCGACATTTCTTTCTGAAGTTCAGAGGCTTCTTTTTCTCTTTCTTCTAGTCTAAGCTTCTTTTTCAGAAGTTCGAGTCTACTTTTTAAATCCTGAATTTTTGATCTAATCTCTTCCATTTCGCCTACCTTCCGCTCGGGGTCGCTAAAAATTCTTCCCCAAACCATTCTTTACAAATTTGCCTTTGGATCGTCTTTATTTCTTTAGCCGGAAGCTCTTTGGCAGCCGAGAAAGTCTCATCGACTGACTGCTTCACATTTTCCCTAATTTCCCTTGCCGGCTCAGCCACCTCTGATTCTTCAAAGACTTCACTCCCTTTCTCAATTGCCTTTTTTGCTCCTCCGTCTCGCAATCTCTGAACCGCTGTTCCCAAGATATTCTCGGTCGTCTTGACTAACTCCGATTCATTTTTGGGAAGTTTGTTTAATAGAGGCGAAAGCAACTCTGACGCTTTTATTTTGCTAAACAGTAAAAGCCAGATAAAAAAGATAAAGGCAACGCCAGAAACTACGGTCAAAATTGATGATTTAACGCTTTTAAAACGATCTTTCATCCTCGGCAAATTTCACTCTACATTTTCTGCTTCAATTATCAAAGTTTTTGGTGGTTCAATTTTTGTTTGCAAGAACAGTTTTAAACCTTGGTCGTTAAGTCTTAATGTCGAGGAACTAGAGCTATCTTGAATGGTTACCTGCGTCACCTGAAAATCTTTGTATGAATCTTGGCTTAAAACCAAAATCTCTGTCCCTTTTTCAACTACAAAATTTTTTAAAGGAAGTTCGGTTTCGATAACGTCGTTCTCAACTGGAAAATCAAGCCCTAAATACGGGATAAGTATTCTCCTGGGTACAAATGTCGGTTGTTCTTCTTTAATTGCTGCGGGATTCCCTTTAGCGGCTGGAAAAAATTTTGGAATTACATAAAAATAGACCAAAGAAACAGTTAAAATTAATGATCCACAAACCAAACAAATAATCCCCGTCAACTTTCTCCCAAACAACTTTTCAGGAGGAATAAAAACCAATTTTTCCTTTATTTTGAAAAATGTTTTTTTCTCTTTCTTTCTCGGCATACCTTATTATATTCCAAAATTACTCTGATTTGCAGTTCCAAAAGGTAATTTGAGGAAATTTGTCTCCGCCAAATTGGGAATATACGAATACCTCAAATTTACTGCAAATTCAAGTAGGATGAGTATACATCGTCGCTCACTCCGAATGCTCTTGACAAGTGGATAAAATTCCTTTAATTTGTTCTTAGGTATCAAGAGTACGGGGAAGGTCCTAGCCTATTGATCCGTACAGCAACCCGCAAGGCGTTAGCCAAGCCTGACTTGGCGTTGGGTGCTAAATCTAGACCCGGAAGGGAAGATATGGTCCGATGTAACATCGGGGCAAAAGCCGAATTTATAAGCTTCCCTTAGGGAAGTTTTTTAATGTTTGAAAATGCCTGGAGGTCTCTATGAACTATCAATATTTCACCTCAGAGTCAGTAGCGGCCGGTCACCCCGATAAAGTTTGCGACCAGATCTCGGACGCGGTCGTAGACGCAGCAATCAGCGACTTTCCCAGATCAAGAGTGGCAGTAGAAACTTTAGTGACTGTTAATCGAATCGTGATGGCGGGAGAAGTTACTTGCGAGAAAAAATTGGACTTTGAAGGTATTGCCAGAAAAGTAGTTAAAAGACTCGGTTATACTAATTCACTTCTTAACTTTACTAATAAATCTCCTGTTTCTGTCTATATTCATCAGCAATCACCAGATATTGCCCTGGGCGCAAATGCTGGAGGAGCGGGTGACCAAGGAATGATGTTCGGTTATGCTGTCTCTGAAACCAAAGAATTAATGCCTTTGCCGATTGTCCTTGCCCACCGTTTAGTAGAAAAAATGGATGAAGTAAGAGAAACCAAAAAACTTTCTTGCCTACGACCAGATGGCAAAAGTGAAGTCAAGGTAAAGTATGAAAAAGGTAAACCAATATCAATAGAAAAGGTAGTTTTAGCTGTCCCGCACGACCAGTGCATGGATAAAGAGGAAGTCCAAAAATATCTTTATAAGCTAGTAATCAAGCCTGTTTTGGAAAGTTATAAATTCTCCATCAAAGAGGAGGATTGTATTCTTAATGGTACGGGGAAATGGGAAATTGGTGGCCCAGCGACCGATACCGGCGTGACAGGCAGAAAAATTATTGTTGATTCCTACGGCAGTATGGCAAGAATTGGTGGAGGCGCTTTTTCCGGCAAAGATCCCACAAAAGTTGACCGCAGCGGCGCTTACGGTGCGAGATTTGTGGCAAAAAATATTGTCGCAAATAAGTTAGCTGATTGTTGTGAGATTCAACTTGCTTATGTCATTGGCCACACCGACCCAATCACAGTTGCTTTGGAAACTTTTGGTACCGAAAAGAAGAAACTCTCGGTTATCGAAGATTTCGCCAAGAGCATCTTAAATTTATCTGTATGGGGCATCATCGAAGGGCTAAATCTCTTGCAACCAATCTACGAAAAAACCGCCAGCTACGGTCATTTTGGCAGAGAAGAATTTCCTTGGGAAAAGGTGGTTAAGTTCTAATCTTCCCCTCGGAAGTAAACGCAACACCCTCGCTGGCAAGAATTAATTTTTGTTTACCGACGCCGCCAAAAACATAGCCTGGTGACAAACCTTCCACCTCAACCTTCCACCTCGTAGGTGGAATAGGTTCGCCACCTCGGGAATTAGTATATGCATTAAGCCAAATTAAAATCTTTCCTTAATTTTGCAATGTGATCGCGGACTTGGGCCGCCCTTTCGAATTCATAAATCTTGGCGTATTCTCGCATTTTTTTATTCAGTTTCACCACCAATTTTTTAGCATCAGACGGAGTTAAACCTTCCTCCGGCATTTCTTCTTCCTCTTCCCGTATCACCAAGGCATCACGGATTGGTTTTTTGATAGTTTGTGGGGTTATCCCGTGTTCGCGATTATATTGCAGTTGAACCTGGCGTCGGCGTTCCACCTCCGCGATCGCTTCTCTCATTGCCTGAGTCATCTCGTCCGCATACATAATTACTTTTCCGGAAACATTCCTGGCTGATCTCCAACTACCTTCCTGTTTCTCCTTAATGACCCCAAGTAGATGTTTGGAGGTTAGTTTGTAGTTGTTGCTATGTCTTTTATCTTTTAAAGATCCCAACCCACCCTTTAAAACTTTAGTTAAGTAATTTGTGATTGTTCCTTGAGTACAAGTGAGCAACTTACAGGCTTCTTTCCTTTGCAAATTACATCACCTCCATTCTTGAGAAAGTTAATGTAGTTTATGCAAAATTGAGATTTCGTTTATTATGTCAAACTGAGATTTCGTATTACAAACTAGGACAAATACTTGCTGTTTTTCTTGATTTATTCTACAATTCCTAATAATTTCTATGAAAGAACAGGAAATCAGAATGACGGATAAGGAAATACTGGGTATTACGCTTATTAAAGCCTTGCCTCAACAGATAGGTAACGAGGTCCGTGTTGGGGGATGGGTTGATACTATACGAGACCAGAAAAGAATGAAATTCGTTTTGGTTCGTGATAATACCGGATTAGTTCAGGTAATAATAGATAGTCAGGAGAGGGAAGATTTAGGTAAGCTGGTTTCTGAGTTGACACTAGAATCTGTACTAATTATTAAGGGGAAAGTTCTCGAAAATAAAATTGTTAAACTTGGTGGACTTGAAATTATACCAGATGAAATTCAGGTTGAAGCCATTTCAGATCCAAATCTACCAATACCTACAAAAGGTAAACTGCCAGGTTTACAGAATAGGTTAGACTGGAGGTTTCTTGATTTAAGGAGACCCGAGAATTTATTAATTTTCCAAATACAAACTACAATCGAGCAAGCAATGCGCGAGTTTTGGTATAAAGAGGGCTTTATTGAAATACACTCGCCAAAAATTATGGGAGTACCAAGCGAGTCTGGAGCAGAATTATTTGAAATAAAAAATTATTTTGGCGAGAAAGCATATCTTGCTCAATCTCCCCAATTATACAAGCAGTACGCTATCGCCGCAGGTTTTAACCACGTATTTGAAATTGGACCAGTGTTTAGAGCGAATCCCTCCTTTACCTCACGACATGATACTGAATTCACAAGTATTGATGTAGAGATGGCGTGGATAAATTCACACTTTGATGTAATGGCATTCGAGGAAAAATGGCTTGAGTTTGTTCTTAAAAGGGTTGCAGAAGTACATGGTGACCAGATGAAAAAGCATTACGACGTTAGTGTGGTTATCCCAAAGAGACCTTTCCCAAAAATACCAATGAACGAAGCACAAAGAATCTTAAAAGAAGAGTTTGATCATGTTCCTCCACCCGACACAAAACCTGGCGATCTTGATCCACAAGGAGAAAAGCTTCTTGGAGAATACGTAAAGAAAAAATACGGCCATGAATTTGTTTTTGTCATCGATTGGCCGGCTCATATAAGACCGTTTTACCATATGAGACATCCGGGCAATCCGAATTTAACGAGAAGTTTTGATTTGTTATGGAAGGGACTTGAAATTACTACCGGGGCCCAAAGGGAACATCGTTATGATATTTTGGTAAAACAGGCTAACGAAAAGGGGGTAAATTTAGATTCAATAAGATTTTATCTGGATATTTTTAGATATGGCACTCCTTCCCATGGTGGTTTCGGTTTTGGATTAACAAGGATGTTAATGCAAATGCTAGGCATCAAAAACGTAAGAGAAGTAACCTTTTTATACCGAGGGCCAAATAGATTAACGCCCTGATTATTTGTAGTTTCTTTAATATAATCTTATTTTCTACTCTTTCTTAATAACCTAACCAGTTCTAATAATTCAGAGGGGGAGATTTTATTTTTAACCAAACCCCTAATCAGGGAAATATCGCTCCAACTTTTTCCAATAAAGGGATATTGTTTTTTTGCCCACAAATATGCTTTAGTGCCATAAAGGGGAGTATGGAGGATTACACTAGGTGTATATGGGATTTTCAATTTATTTATATAGTATAAATTTTTATTAATACTTCTTATCGTTTCACCCGGAAGCCCAAATTGGATAAAGCCTCCATAATTTAATTTGTTATCTTTTAAGATTTTAATGGCTTTGAATATTTTGTTGATATTGTCATATTTTTTTATAACTTTTTGCACAGTATTTGAAAAACTCTCAATTCCCAACCAAATAAATCCTACATTAATTTTTTTATAAAAATTTATAGTATCATTATCTATTAGATCAGCTCTTGTTTGAATATAAAAACGGATATCTGGAAATTCTTTAGAGATTTTAACAAATAATTTTAAATATTCTTTACTTAAACCAAATACATAATCTGCTACAAATAAATCTCTGCATCCAAAATTTTGCCAAACAGAGATCGCTTTTAAAAAATCATCTTCACGATTATTAAAACGACATTTGTCACCTAAAAATTTAAAACAAAAAGTACATTTAAATGGACATCCCCTCTGAAATAGAATTATTCCAAAGTTATTAACTTTTTTATACTCGTTGTTCTCGTATCTATCGCCAAAATAATCATTTTTGTATTTTTTAATTAATTCTAATCGAGGGACGATTAAGTAGTTAGTAGGATGTGCTGTTTCTTCTGAATACCCTGTTTTTAAAAAATTCTTTCTGGTTATAATTATCAGATTTGGAATTTTTTTTAATTTTTCAATCGAATTATTTATGTTAAAATTATAAAGTTTTAAAGTATCTAACAATTGGGGAAGGGTAACATCATATTCCCATTGTACAATTATATCAGCTGAATATTTTATATCTTTCAGCAGAATGTCCGGCCGAATACTGCCATGGGGCCCGGTTACAATTATTAGAATTGTTGGAAAATTTTGTTTTAAATAAAAAATAGTCTTTTCGACAACATATATTCTAAAATCCACAAAGTAATTTTGAGAGACATCATACGGAGAAGTAGTAACTATTAATATGTTAGGATTTATTCTTTTTATCCTTTTAACTAATCTTTCGAGGGGTAATTTTTCTATTCTATTGTCTATTAGATAACTCTTCCACCCCCTATTTTTAAGAACTTTATCTACAAGTAAAATATCTATAGGGGGCTGTAAGAAAGATCTTCCGCTAAGATATTCTGGGATTATAAATAATATTTTCAATGTATTTACCAATATTTATTTATAATTTCTAACGGCTCTCTTATCATATATTTTTCAAAAATGGTTCTTTCATGGTCATATAAATCTTCAAGCCTAAGCATGTATTTTTTAATTAATTTTTTTATTTTTGTTTTAACCTTGGATGATAAGTTAAATAAATTATTATCTTTTGAAAATCTTAAAAACCAATATAGCAAATTTTCGTCACCACTATTTTTTAACAAACTATCGACTTCTTCTAATATTTTCAAAGCCTCTTTCCTTGAAGTTTTATCTAATATATGAAGACTCCACCATAAAAGGTCTAATTTATTTTCGATTTTGGGGTTTATTTTCCATTTATTGTAGATTTTTATCTCTCTTATATTTATTCCATTTTTTCTCATTTTTATTCCACAAACTTGTTTCCTATGAACCATCTTGTTTTTTTATATAATCTAAATAGAGTACTTAAATCTTTTTCAAAGTTATTCTTAAGGATATTTCTGGGTCTATACCATCTACAAGCCCATAAAGTATCATCTGGATAGTAAAGAATATCATATAAACCCTCATCGCAAGGAAAGAAGGGGCAATTCTTACAATGTTCATCAGAATACCTACTACCGTATTTTGTATATTTCACACTGATTAAAACCGAATCTACATCGTAAATTTGAACAGGGGTTCCGAATGCTATCGCGTATGGATGAAAGAATTCTTCTTTTGCCTTTTTTCTTAAATTTTTAATAAAATTATCTAGCGGAGTATAAATCTCTTTCTTATTGATGTATTGATTAGGTACTTCTGTTATATCAAACGTTTTTATATTAGTCCCCACTTCATGGGCAAAATTAACTAAACTATCAAACTCCTCTATATTATATTTAGAAATAACGGCATTAAATCTGTGCAACAAATTGTTTTCTTTTAATAGTTTTATATTTTTTGTAACATTACTAAAAAATCTTTCATTACTCTTGGTGATTTTAATATATTTTTCTTTGTTAATTGTATCTATGTGAACTACTAATTTTGCGTCTAATTCCTTTAAGAGGGGTATAAAGTTTTTTAACGCGGGGAGTGTAGCGTTCGTGTTTATTAATAAAAAAAAGTTATAACTCTTTTTTAATTCTTTAAGCGTTTTTAATAACTCTTCAATTTTTAAATATAAAAAGGGTTCACCACCCGTTAATCTTATTTTTTTAACACCCGTCTCTAACGCACTTCTAATCCTTTCTTTTAATATCTTTATGTTGTGAGAAGATTTTTGAGAATAAGTTCCTTCTCCACCTTCGCAACAATAAGCGCATTTTAATGTGCATTCCTGTGTAAGAACAACTGAAAGAAACGGTGTTAGTTCAAAATATTCTTTTGCTTTAGGAGATAAAACCTTAAATTTACTTTTAATCTTATTAATTTCGCTTTCTGAAAGATCTAACCACCTATAGCTGACTCTTTTAACTGGTAGTGTAAGATTATTAATTTTCATTTTGGTTTTTGGAAAACGGATAAATGGTAAAAATTGCTAAAGTTACTTTTCCCCTCTCCATTTGGCACCAAAGTAAAGATTTTGTACCGCCGTTTTTCCACAGATGATGCATTTATCTTTACTATCTAAGCTTTCATCATAGGCACGGCCAATTATCTTTTTGCTCGTTTGTTTAGATATTCCTTCATAACAAGTTGATTTATCACAAAGCGATGCCTTTGTTAAAAGCTCATTTCTCGCAAAGTACAGAAAGTCAACTTTAGATTTTGCAGTACGGTTAAGTAATTTAAACTGCCCAACTGCCCTAGATTTAATAGTTTTTTCTAAAGACTTACACTGGGTTTTGATAATTTTAGGTAACTTTTCTAAGCTACAGTTAACAACATTTGTTTCTATTCGCTGTTTTACCTGAATTACTGAACTTTTAATTTCATTTGGCCCAATTTCTATAATAAAAGGTATGCCCATCGCTTTTATTTTTCTTCTTCTTTCTCCCAAAGAAGATGTAGCAAGAAATACTTTTGAAGTTATTTCCTTCGAAAGGAGATATTTTTCAATTTTTTTTGCCTGTTTATTTAAAATATTTTTATCATAAACAGGTAGAATTGCTACCAAAACCGGGGCCAGGAATGGAGGAATTATAAAGCCCTCATTATCTCCGTTTATTGTAAGTAGAGTGGCCAAAACTCTTCCTGAAAGACCTATTGCAGTCATTAAAGTGTAGTATTTAGTATTTTTAACAGAATACGAAATGTCGTAGACTTTGCTAAACATTTTTCCTAAGTCATAAATAGTGGCCAAAATAACAACCCTTTTGTCCTGGGTTATTGTAATCACCTCTATTCGCCGTTCTGAATATTCTTGCAATTTGGGAGTAATCTTAGGTGTTTCGATAATTAGAACGGGAATTCCTAATATTTCAAAAAATTCTTTCATAAACTCTGCCTCTTGTTGGATTGTGTAATAGAGATCAGTTTCAGAGGCATGAGCACTAAGCCCCTCAAAAAAAGGCCAAAGATCTCTGTTTTTCCTTAGAGGGATTGTTCTTCCAGTTATATAGCGTGCAACACTTCGAATAGTAAAATATTTGTAAGGCAAGGCTTTACTGTCCCGTAGCCACCTTGCATAAAGAGAACCTAATTGAGCCTCAATCGTGGGCGTTACCACATGGAGATCATCTTCTTTGTACAGAGGTGACCAGTAAACATGCTCGCTAAAGTCTTTAATATGACGGCATTCTTTCATAAAATCTTCGCCGTGCACAAATGAAGGTAAGACAATTTCTTGAAATCCAGCATTTTTAATTAAAATATTGGATGCCAATTTAAGAATATTTTTAATTAGGGCATATCCATATGGGTACCAAGACGATGCTCCTTTAGACGGAAAATCATCATTAACAATCTCGCCAAAATCTAAATACGACTTTAACCATTCCATAAGTTTTTCTTCTGTTAAGTTATTTAATTGTCCAACCTTCATTTTCATTTTTTATTGTCTAAGATATTAAGTAAAAGAATATTTTGGGATAAACTAAGAGCACACATATACGGAAATGTTAGTCGACCCTTTTTGTCAAAAAAATAAATATTTGCCCTTTTGGCTGCTTCTCGGCCAAAAATATAATACTTGGCAATTATTACTTCATTATCGTTAATTTTGGTTACATATTGAACATTCCTGCCTTTTAAAAACTTAGTTTCTGCGGTTGTGTACTTAATAGAAAACTTTTTGAGAATAGTTGATAATAGGCGTCGACCATAATTTTCCGCATTATCATCTTCAGTAAATATCCCACATTGGAGAGAAAAAGATTGCTCAGGTGAAGTAAAAACATTCCATTTACTCTGGTTTCTAGTTTTTGCATATCCTGGCGACATCTCAAACAATCTTAAGGGTAAATCTCGGTAACTCTTAATTATCTTGCCTGCTAAAATAACTCCTTGACTAAATATCCCATCGGGCCTTAAATAAGCATACGATCTGCGATCCTTGCCGGAGTATACTTTTATATAATTGCTTAATGACACCAAATCTTTGTAATTTAATAAAACACTTCTGGGAACTAAAAATGGGAAATGACATTCTTGAAATCCGGCCTCATTCAAAACTGAAGTCAACTTTGTCAGTTGTCTAGAGATTTTTCTAAGAAGATTGCCAGAAAAATAATAAAGATTGGGGAGAGGATAATCTAAGGGAATGCCTAACTTTTTCTTCTTCGAACCTTTATGTTTCATTAAATGAAGCCTCCCCGCCCGTGGAAGGGCGGGGTTTCCTCTGGTTCAGAGAGGAAAGAGCTCGCCTCTCGGCGAGAGGCTTCTTTCTTACCTGTTTCATCCCCGCCCACAGAGGGGCGGGGTATTCGCAGGGGCGAAATAAAATAATTATAATCAATATGCTTTGGCAAAAAGCAGTTTTTGTTCATAGCCAGAGGGTTTGCCACATTTGATACATACACCTTCAGATTTCTCATAGCCAAATGGAATACATCTTAATGTTGCCTTTGTTTCATCTTGAATTTGTTGTTCGCATGCTCTCTCGCCGCAGTGATAGGTTCTTAGGAAGCCTGGTTGTTTACTGTTAATCAGTTTTTTAAATTCTTCCCATGATTCTACATCATGGGTGTTTTCTTGGGTAAAATTTCGAGCCTTTTCTAATAATGATTTTTGGATGGAAGTTAAGATATTTTGCACTCCTTCTTTGATATTCGCCAAGGGTAAAGGAGACTTTTCACTAGTTAAGCGATTTGCTGTTATTACTTGATTATTTTGGATATCGCGGGCTCCAATCTCTATCCTCAAGGGAACTCCTCTAAACTCATGGTAATAATAACGAGCACCTGGTCTTTCTTCTGTTTGGTCTATTTCAACTCTTAAACCTAAATCTGAGAGGGTATCTTTAATAGATTTTGCCCTTCGTATAACCTCTTCATCTGATGTTCCTTTAATAGGAATAATTACTATTTGTACGGGAGCCATTTCCGGTGGAAGAATGAGCCCCTTTTTATCTCCATGAGTTATAAGCATCGCCCCAATGACGCGCCAGCTTAATCCCCAGCTAGTTTGGTAAGGGTATTGTTGTTTTCCGTCCCTCCCTAAAAACTGTATTTCATAAGTCTGTGAAAAGTTTGTACCTAGATTATGTGAAGTACAGACCTGGAGAGCCTTGCCACCTGGTAACAGTGCCTCACCGGTTGTAGTATAAATAGCACCTGGAAACTTCTCTTTCTCACTTTTTTTACCCAAAATTGGAGCTAATGCAAGAGTGTTGTTAAAAAAACTTTCGTACATTTTTAAAAAATTCATTACTCCCTCTTCGTTTTCTTTAGCTGAAGCATAAACACAATGTCCCTCCTGCCAAAGGAATTCTAAAGTCCGCATAAACGCATATGGTCTTAACTCATCTCTAAAAACATTACACCATTGGTTTACTTTTAGCGGTAAATCTCTATGAGACTGTACCCATTTTTTAAATAGAGGGTACATTACTGCCTCGGAAGTTGGTCTTAATACACCAATAACTCTGTTTTTATCATGAACACGAAAAAACTGAGGAACAAAGCCTTCCATATGTTCTTTTTCTCTAGTCAAAAGTTCTTCAGGAATAATAGCAGGGAAATAAACGTCTTGGACACCGCTACCTTCGATAGCCAAACCGAGAACTTTTTGAACCTGTTTCCACAAGGCAAAACCATAGGGACGCAAAACAATTGTTCCTCGTGCTGGGCCTTGATCAACTAAACCAGCCTCTTTAATTATTCTGTTATACCACTCGGAAACTTTATCTGGTTCCACTCTACCATCTAATTCCTGACGAGAAAACTTACTTTCTGTCTCTTTACTCATATTGTTATCCTTTATTTTACAATTCTTAATCATTATTTACTTACGAAAATTAAATAAACCAAGTTGTCGAGTTGTACGAAAAAATTCGAACTCAATTTTCGCGATGACGCATCATCGCAGGCTCGCCGCTCTCCGCTTGCTGGCGGATCGCGTCTCGCCACGCTCAGGCGCCTCGTTCCTCGGTGCCTTCGCTATTTTTTACACGCGCGATTTGTTTGGTTGACGCCAAACTGAGAAGGTGTATTGTTCTTGCCCCACCCTCCCATGCGCGAACAATACATATTATACCGAAAATCGATATGATTTTCTATTTTAAGCTTCTTAGCCCACCCAACCCAAATTATTAAAGGAATGGCGGCGACCCCATCCTCGCTCGCAGGGCGCCCTAGGGGGCGCCTCGCCGAAGGTAAGCCTGTTCTATTATCGCTTTACAATCTCTTCCTCGTCTCGGAGCATTTGATTTACTAGCGCTTTACTATTCAAACGTCTTCCTGCTCTTGCAAGTTACGCTTCGCAGCTCCTCGCCTCTCCGTTTCCGTTTTCTAGTAAGGTAGCTCGCTGCGGTGGGGTAATCCGCTTTCCGCCCCCGCTACAATTATTCTATCCTTTCTTGATTTACTAGGGCTTGCGCGCCCGCTAAAGGAAAAAAATTATTTATAGCGCCCTGCGCGAGGTTTATTGATGGGCTCGCCCCGCGCTTTATTTAATCAGAGTACTTTCTTGCGGGGCTCGCGATATTCGGGCGCGCTCCACTTCGGCTTTTTTTACTCGTTCCTCTTTCTGTCGCGTGCCCTCAGTTTAGCTAGGTTATCCTGATGGGGCGGGGGCGGCGGAGTCACCAACAAGAATCGGTCAATCACCGTTACACTTTCGTGGGTAAAATAGCTCAATATAAATTATCAAAATTCAAAAGAATAGCGTTTCTTATCATTTCTAAGAAAGAGTTTTAATTCATCCTCTCTATTGTTTATCACTATATCATCAGTTAAGCCAATTTTATTTTTTACAGAAATGATGCTTCTATCTTCTCCAATTCCCTTTGCCAAATGAGCGTCACTGCCGATTATTAGAGGGTGGCCATATTTTTTGCATAAATTTATCATTTTCCGGTAGGATTCTAAAAAATATTGATTGCTTGATTCTTCTTCAAAAACCTGGTTATTTAGTTCTAGTAAAGTGTTTGTCGAACAAGCAGCCTCAACAATTTTTTTAACGTTTACTTTAAAATCTTTTCTAAAAGGATGAGAAATAATTTTAACAAAAGGATTTTTCATCGCATTTATTATGCTTAATGTATGATCTCCTGAAGAATTATCATATGGCGTTTTTGTGTGAATACCAGCCATTACTACCCTTTGTTTTATTAAAAAATGGCTATCAAGATCAATTTCCCCATTTTTGTTAATTATATTCGCTTCTACCCCTAACAGAATTTCGACACCATGTAATTTGTTTAACTTATCAGATATCCAAAAATAACCTTCATGAGGGGCACCTTCCATAGATGGACCATGCTCTGCAATCCCCAATAAATGCATCTTTTTTTTCCTTGCCTCTCTTGCAAGCTCATCAACTGTGTTTAGTGCATGACCGCTTATTAAACTGTGAGTATGCAGGTCTACTTTCAACATTTTTTAATTGTTTTCACTTAAGTTATTAAATATTTTTGTAAGGTTAAACAAGTCATTTTTAGCGAGCTTCATGCAATAATCGGAATCCTTAGTTTTCTTAATAGAATCGTCAGCTAAAAAAGCTGCATCTTCTAAAGCTTTTTCACAAGTGCTAAGGTCAATCATATAATCAATGTAGTCTGGGTTTGTTGTGAATTTTCTGTCATCTATTATTTGCCTGATTCTTTTGATATATGCCGATTTAATATTTTGGTGCGCTTTTGGAAAATTTAAGATTATGCAGCCGACATCTAAAAAAGGTAAGCCGATGCATGCTTTTTCAAAATCGTAATAATATATTCCCTTTGAAGACATAAGAGAATTATTTACAAAAAAATCATTAAAACAAAAACAATTATCCCAAGCAGTTGGTTCCTCTTTTGATAAAATAACACTTAATTTTTCAATTATTTGATTTTCTTCAATAGTGAGATTTAAATATTTTTGTAAAATTTGCTTATTATTGTTTAAAGCGATAAGCCTGTCTGATCTTGTCTTTTTAGATAAAAATTCCCTTAACTCTTCTGTTCCATTTATTAGCGAATTTGCATGAACAACAGCAAGGTCGTTTATTCTTTTTTTAATCTCTACTTCTGATGGCTGTTTTCCGCTAATCTCCCTAGTGATCATGTGCGGTATTGGTTGAGATCCATACGATATAATTTCTGGAACTAAAATTTTTTGATACTTCAGATAATTATTGCAACCTACTTCCCTCTTTAATATATCTTCAGACTTATATAACTTAATGTAGATTTTTCCTGGCTCGCCCTCCGTGCGGCCTATATATATCGGATTGCTATGAATAATGTTGTTAGAAAGTGGTTCAATAGAGGTTAAAATAAGATTATTGGCATTAGTTATTGTCTTTATTACCCTATTCGGATCTTTTAATGTTGTTTTCCCCACATTGTGCATAAAATATTTATCTAACTGCACGATCTACTATTGAGAACTCATTATTGTTCGTATCTATATACCCCCTTACACCAAGGGGTATAGTTATTTTCTCGCGGGTATGACCCAAGTCTACATTATAAATTATTGGAAATTTGTAATCTTTACAGACTTTATTTACCACTTCTTGAATAGAAGTTAGCCTTTTGAAAGATTTCATCTCGCAATCAACGCATCTACCAACAATCATTCCATTTAATTGGTTTAATATACCCGCTTGTTTAAACTGAATAAGCTTTTGTTCAATGAAATAGGGTTCTGCCCCTATTTCTTCCCAAAACAAAATACAATCTTTCCATTGCGGTTCGTATTCTGTACCAATCATCAATTGAAGGGTAGATAAGTTTCCGCCTATCAACCTGCCTTGAGCTTTTCCTTCCTTTAATATCTCCCATTTTGATAATTCTTCGACACGTCCTATTGGTTCAGCACCCATTAGAGCTCTCTCAAAATACTTTTCAGTATACGGGTGTATGCCTTTGCCAAAATCACTCATTACAGACGGACCATGAAAGGTTACTAATCCTGTTTTCTTATGAATTGCATTTATTATTGCAGTAGGATCGCTTAAACCTACAAATATTTTTGGATTGTTTTTTATGAGGTCATAATTTAAGTAAGGCAACAAACCATTAGAGTTATAACCACCTGTAGTGCATAATATTGTCGTAACTTCCGGACTTGCAAACATTGCATTTATATCTTCCGCTCTTTCAACATCTCCGGCGCTTATGTAGCTATCCGGGTTTGATAATACAAAATTTCCGACAACGATTTTGAAGCCCTTATCTATCAAAGCTTCTATCCCTTTGTTGTATCTCTCATGTTTTTCTTCCAAGACTGGTTCAGAAGGCGTTATAACCCCTATTGTATCCCCGAGTTCCAGTCGTTTAGGGAAAACACTCCTCATTACTGTTTCTCTAGCTTCTAATCGTTTAGGTAACATTCTTTCCATTTTATCACTTAAATGAATAACACATTGTTTTATTTATATTTGTTTCATTTGCTAATAACATAATGAGTCTATCGACTCCAATGCCTCCAACAGCTAGCGGAGGCATACCACAACCCATTTCATAGAGGAATTCTCTATCAAGATTTTTTTCTAGGTTTTCTTTTCCACACTTGAGAGTAATATACTTTTCATAATGCTTCCTTAAAAATTTAGGATCGTTGTTGATTGATCCTAAATTCGCTAATTCAAGCCCTCCTGCGATAAAGACTTCCGCCCTTTCCATAGTTAATGGATCGTTAATATTTGTTTTGTCAGGTACCCCAACCCCTATTGGGTAATTTGTTAAAAATGTTGGTTGTATAAATAACTTTTCTAACTTATCCTCAATAAACATTGTTAACAACTTGCTTTTTGGGACCTCGCCTTTTATTTGTAAAAACTCTTTTAGTTTTTTTGTGCTGGTATTAATAGGGTCAAAACCATAGTATTTTATACCCACTTCCCTTATAGTTATTCTCTGCCAAGGTCTTTTAATATCAATTAAATGATTGCCAAAATGAAGCTTAGTTGTATTTTTTACTTTAATTGCTATAGACTCTATCATCTCTTCGGTTAGATCCATTATATCACGATAGTCTGCGAGGGTAGAATAATATTCAATCATAGTAAATTCAGGACTATGTGTTTGGTCAGCTTCTCCATTTCTAAAACATTTTCCCATCTCATAAAACCTGTTAAATCCCAACCCCATTCTAACGAGTTGTCTTTCTGGGGAGCTCCTTAGAAAATATTGGTGATTATTAATACTAGATACTGTAGTAAAAACATTTGTTGATGATGTGCCTGGATAATACCTTAAAATGGGGGTTTCTAATTCCACGAAATCCTTATTATCCAAAAAAGCGCGAATCTCTCGTAGAACTTTAGATCTTAGTAGGATAGTTTCTCTTTTTTCATTATTAATGACAGTCTCAAGTGAGCCAAGATTGTTTAAACCTGTATCGTTATAGATAGGATTCGCGCACTTTGAAAGTACTTTGACGTCTCTTACAGAGAGACGGGGAGTTGTTCCCGGATTAAAACCTCCATGTACAACAACAAAATCACCTAAATTTAATTTAGATATATCTTCAGCGTCTAATCTTATATTTATTCCTTCGTCTGAAAGAGTGCAGTTCCCAAATTCATCTTTAAGTATTCTTCCTACAAGGGAGATATCTTTCTCTTCTGCTATCGAAATAGCTTCAGCAACTTTCATAAATCCACGATATTCTCTTCCTTCTACTTCTATATTATTCGGCATTTTTTTCTCCAATATTGTAATTCCGGATTTTTAACAAACAAATCTTCGATCACATAAAGGTCAGCATA
>Ga0210044_10004600_pt1 | contig 19179 bp, 26 predicted proteins | sample CryGey13umfilter_2_FD_183959 | JGI IMG/M metagenome (GOLD analysis project Ga0210044, IMG submission 183959) | Groundwater microbial communities from aquifer in Utah, USA - Crystal Geyser 4/9/14 3 um filter (SPAdes) (version 2) | ecosystem: Environmental > Aquatic > Deep subsurface >... | reverse complement strand
TCGTTTCCGGTATCGTTTCAGGGCATGTTCCAGTCGTTCGCCTGCCATGAAATCTTCTCCTTCCCGGTAAGATTCTTCATGGCTTGACGATACCTCGTTGGGTAAGATTTTATATGGCTTGATTCGACGGCGGGGAGAAGGGCGGGTACAGTGGAGACATGGCTATAATCGCACGGGTAATTGCACCCGGAGTCCCGCACCACATTGTAAAGCGGGGAAATCGCAGACAGGACGTCTTCCTGAAAGAAGGCGACCAGCGTGCATACCTGAACATCCTGAAAGAACAGGCTGAGAAAAACCGCCTCTCCATCTGGGAATTATTCCTAACCTTAACCTCAACCTTGTCCCTACTGACCCGCTCTGCGGGTCACATCTCCTCCCACTTTACCCGGCCGGTGAACTGCATGACGGTGAACAGTGTAATGATCAGGGCAATGGTGATGACGAGGCCGGTGAATCCCTCGAAGAAGAAGCAGTAGGAGAACAAGACCAGAAAAACCAGCTGGGATATTCCAATTTCAATAAAGGCAAACTTTAACCCCACAACAAGACGCATGTACGATATCACCAGAAAGATGGAAACCAGCGAACAGATGGTAAACGCCGCGTGAACGCTGATGTGGTCAACGAGATAGGACAGTAGCAAGTGAAAGCTGAAGAAGGCCGACACAATGAAGAAGTAGTTCATCGGATGAATCTTGATGCCGCGAACTGTTGTGATGATGAACATCAGAAACAGAAAAAAGAACAGGGAGATCGGTGCGAAGAATGTAACCTTCGCCACAAAGGGTCCGGGATTGAGTTTCTGCGGCATTTCCATTCCCAGCTGGACATCTGAAATCAGGTTTTCATAGTTCCAGTTCAATCGCCAGCCGATGGATGTTTTTGTTTTTGAGGTTGGCGAAACACTGTTTTCAGGGAAGTTGATGTCATCAAAATTTGTGGTCAGCTTGAGTTTGAAGTTGCGGACCCGGGAAACGGACTCACCCAGTTTGTACCACCACTGGTCCAGTCCCTGGGAATTGTAGCTGACAGACACTGTCCGTTTTTCTCCGGCTTTCATGAAAATGGGGTGTGTAATTTCCTGGGCAGTGGGTTCAATGTCTTTGACTTCCTGTCCATCCACTTCAAATCGAAAATTGTCATACAGTGCTGTCCGGGATGGAAATTTGTATCTGAACCACATATCCCGATCTTCACCCGTGGTATTCTGAATCGTGTATGCCCCCTTAAACTGGACTCGGTAAGTGGAATACCAGAGCAGTCCTTTCTTCCGGTGCTTCAAACGGATCCCCACATTTACGTCGCTGGCAGTCAACGGAAGACCGTTCCGGACGGATTTTGATTTCTTTATGGTAACGGTCTTTCCTTCTCGAATTTCACTTTCTTCGATGGGTATTTTTGTTTTGTAATAGAGTTCCGGAGCCATCTGGGTCTGTGGCGTACCCCACAGTTTTCCAACCGAGTGTCTCAGTTTTCTGTCCTGTTGACTGGTACGGGCAGTCATTACACCGGCAAGTATCATCCACGCGATTGTCGCAAAGGCGAAAATGCCCACAAGGATTGAGATTCGCTTGATCATGTTGACCTCCACAAAAGAAATTGTTCCAATGGAACTCTCTCTAATATGGACGTGGCATTTGAAAAAATGGTGGAATCTGAGTGAATTCGAGGTGAAGTGGTGATTTTTTCGGGGGGAAAAACTCAGTCTGCCCGCAACGGCAGCCGCAACGTGGCGATAACACCGCCGTCCGGCCTGTTTTCCAGAGCAATGCTCCCCTTATGGAGGAGCGCCACTTCCCTGACCAGGGCAAGTCCGAGGCCGGAACTCTTCTGCCCTGTATCCGGCCTTGGCAGTGAATAGAAGCGGTTAAAAATCCTATCCATTGCGTAGTCAGGAATTCCAGCGCCCTTATCCAGCACGTGGACCACACCACGGGATTTTTCCCGGACCAGTTTTACGGTGATAGTACTGTCGTCAGGGGAAAACGCGATCGCATTTTGAATGAGATTCTCAAGGGCCTGTTGAAGCAAAAAACGATCTCCCGGAACGGCAAGTACAGAATCGCCTTCAACCCGGCAGCAAATCGATCGGCCAGCATGCAAAACAGCGAGCGTGTCTGTTGTCTCTTTTGCAAGATCGAAAAGGTTCACCGACACCACATTGTCAAGTGTCTTCCTTTTTTCAACCATGGCCAGATTCAACATGCGGTCCACAATCTCCCGAATTCGGTCACCCTCACGGGAGATGTTGTTCAGGAATTGACGCCGTGCTTCAACGTCCATGTCCTCGTTCAACAGTTCAGCCGCGCCACGAATGGCGGATAATGGACCCTTCAGCTGGTGGGTCAGGGCCTGAACCGTTTCTTCAACGTAGCGCTTTCCTTCCAGTTCTGCCTGCATGTCAACGAGTGCTTCTCCAAGTACGCGCATTTCTCCACTCCCTAGCTCGGGAAGAGGCTTTCGCGGCTCTTTTCCAACGGAACGGGCGTACAATTCCAATCGCTTGACAGGCCCGGTAATCCACAAGGAAATAAGGTAGCTGACTAAGAGGACCATGAGAAAAGCAGAAGCAGCAAAAACAAAAATCTTCCTTCTTGAATTTTGAACAAAGAGATTCAGATTCGCCACCGGGCTGGCCACTGTGACCACTCCGACGATCTTTCCTTCATAATGGACAGGTGCGGCAACGTAATAAATGGATGTCAACGGGTTCGTCGGGTCTTCCCGGGTGGCCCGGGCACCATATTTGCCCTGCAACGTAAGGAAAACGTCGTTCTTTTTTGAAAACTCGGCACCTTTCGCCCGGCCGTCATCCGAGTCGAATATGACGATTCCCCGCTGGTCAGTGACGTAAACACGAACATCAACTTTTGATTTTGTAAGCTCATATATTTTTGCGGAAAACCTGCGGCTCTTACTTCCATTGAAAACAAGGGCCAATCGGGCAACAGCAGGTGTGGGAGATTCCATATCCGTTTCGATGACACCGGCCAGGATGTTGGCCATGTCTACCAGGGATACCTCTGTGGCCTTCGCAAGTTGAGAGCGCACATCACCCGCGACAAAGCGGACCAGGAAGAAGAATCCGGCCCCCAGCAAAACAGCATATCCGAGAAAAATCAGCCATTTAATCTTCACGTCTTTTCCTTCAGGGAATAGCCGAAACCCCGGTGGGTGCGGATTGGATCATCATCCGGTCGGATTTCCCTCAGCTTGTGGCGAATGGTCTTGATATGCGTGTCTACTGTTCTGAGGCCGCTTATATCCGAAACATCCCATGCCAGCTCCATCAGCATCTCCCGTTTGAATACCATCCCGGGACGCCGTATCAGCGCGCATAAAATACGGTACTCGTAGCGGGACAGTTCGAGTGGGGTTCCGAAAAACCTAATCTGCTTGCGGGATTCATCAACTTGAAAGCCGGGGGGTGGGGATTTCGGTACGTCCTGGTCGCCACTGGCCCGCCTTAGCACTGCCTTGACCCGGGCCGTCACCTCTCTCGGACTGAAGGGCTTGGTTACGTAGTCGTCGCCGCCCAGTTCAAGTCCCAGTACCCGATCGACTTCCTCCGATCTTGCTGTCAGAAATATTACCGGCACACTGAATTTGTTTCGAATTTCCCGGAAGAACTCAAAACCATTCCCGTCCGGAAGCCCAATATCCAGAATAACGAGATCGATCTCCTGTTTTTCCAGTGCCTTCAACCCTTCGGATCCGGTTTCACACCATACGGGTTGAAACCTCTCCGTCTTTAACGCATACAACAGCGTTTCCGCAACACCCGGTTCATCTTCGATTATCAGGATTCGTCTCGTCATTCTCTTCCTCCCCGTCTTCTCCGCGGGCGTTGCGAGTGGGCGTAGGCGTCAGAACAGAAAACAAGACCGGGAACTGCCAATTCCACTCTTTACGCAACCTCAACCTTGTTCCTACTTGTCCCTACTGGCCCTCCGGGCCTTTGTAAACAATTCGTCCGTCTTCCAATTCGAACCGACCTCCGGGTGGGCATTCCGGCAACTTTATACCGGCCGCCTTAAGGGCGTCCATGGTTACCGGTTCACCGGGGTACATGGAACGGTATTGGTTTACAAAGGAGTTGAGAATGGACAGGTTGGCTTTCACAGCCACCCGCTCAGTGCGCTGTTTCGCACCCATGAGATTTTTCCCTTTGTCTCCGCTGAAATCCTTAAATCCGTTCATAGCCAGCCAGCCAATGATGGCCAGAGCCGCGACCAGTGACAATAATCCAAAAAAACCTTTCATTTAGGACCTCCCATAACGTTTCACTATTCCATATATGTCCTCTCGGAGCTGGAACTGACGCCAGTACCGCTTGGGAACTACCTGGGCCAGCTCATTCATCAGTTCCGGGATCGCCCTTTTTCGGTTGTTGGCCATCCCCTGGTGAGTCCCGGTGGGAATTGCCCGAATCAGTGCAGAGGAAGAAAGCAGTTCTTCGAGAATCAATCCGGATTCCGAACTGATCTGGACCGCTTCGTTCAACTGATATACAGCGTTTTCAGCATTTCCCTCCAAATTGTGCAGAACGATACCCATGGTTCTGTGGAAGGCGGATTTGAGAGATGGATCTCTCACTTTTTTAAGAATGGGCAAAGCTTCATCGAGTAATTCACGGGACCGATCCCATTTTTTACCTTTCACAAGAAAAGACACGCGAAGCAACCTTGCTGACAACTGGTCGTCCACGCCGCCAACAGTTCGGTATCCTTCTTCGGTAGATTTGGCCAGGTGGTAGCCCTGTTGCAATTGCCCCTTGAACAGCATAATTCTCGCGTTCTGCAGATCAATGTGAACCTGTTCCCGCTTGAATTCGGATTCCGATGCCAGGATCTCCGCCACCATAAGGGTATTTTCCGCTTCAATAAGTTCTCCCATTTCGATGAGAAACGCGGACTTTTCGGTGTGAAAGAAGATTTTTCCCCAGCTGTCCCGGATCAGATCCAGATACTTGATTCCCCTTTCCAGGGATTGCCACGCTTCCCCATATCGCCCTTGTTTACGCCAACTGCGGGACATATAGCCAAACGAAAGTACGAGTTGGAAGTAGTTTCCCACTTTGTTCTGAATCTGAACTGCAGTTTCAAATGCTTTCCGGGCTCCTTCCCAATTCCCTTCTTTCATCGCCACTTTACCGAGGTTGTTGTGCATGGCTGAGAGCCCCGGCAGGAAAGCAGCTTTGCTGTATGTCCGGTTCACGATTTCCAGATGCTCTCTTGCGGCATCGAGATTTCCCCTCACAATCATGGTAGTCGCCATCAACTGGTTCAAATTCCCCAGCATGACATCATCCGCCCCTTCTTCATGGATAAACCCGGAAGCGAGGTTCAGGTAAAGTTCCGCCCCGTCCATATCCCCTTCCTTCACAAATAATTGGCCAAGGGATAGATACAGGCGGCCCAGATGGGGCCCGGCTTCCAGAGCTTCCCGGTTTTCGAGGAAAAAATCCAGCAACCACTCCCTGGCTGCCTTGACCTTACCTTGTCGATTGAACCAGTCCACACGGAAATAGTTGTACCGCACTTCGTGCTCAAAGGTGGACATAAACTTGTCCCGGTAGGTAGCAATATATGTTTCCGCTTTTCGTGTATCCCCGGCATAGAGACAAGTCCGAATTGCTTCCTCCAGATATTGCCGCTTATTTTCCATGCTATCTGTCAGCTGGTAAAGTGTTTCGGCAATTTCCAACACTTTTTCATTCCGAAACAGGTTTCGGTAGGAACGGTAAGCGCGATCATAGAATTCCAATGCCTTATCCCGTTTGTTGGCCAGAACATAGAAACGGGCTGTATCTTCAAATCTGAACTCCTGAAGTTCATCATTGGTTTCCGCCAATTTCAGATGTATCTCCGGTAAATTTTCCGGATCCATGAATCGAAGCACGGTCTGACGTAATCTCCCGTGGGAAACCATGTAGCGGCTGTTGAATTCATTGAGCATCCGGTTTTCTACCAATCCGGCGACGACGGATTCTATTTCGGGCACATGACTGTACAGCTTTCTCAAAAACCGGAACGAGGTGGGCTCCTGAATCAACGCAAGTGACGTCATCACATCCCTTTCTTCAGGGGAAAGTGATAACACCCGGAATTGCAGTACGTTTTCCAGAAGAGATATCAAGGCAAGGTTTTCAGACGGCTCAGTTGCGGCTTTCCAGACACCATTGACAACCCTGAGATCACCGATTGAAATCATGGATTTCAGCAATTCGGATATCAGCAGGGGATTTCCGCCGCTTTGTTCAAAGATAAAGTCTTCGAATGCCGTGGTCAGAACGCCGTTGGGGAACGTAGCTCGAAGCAATTCCACCACATCCTGCCTGGAAAGTGCCCGCAGAAAAACCGTTTCCACGTGCTCCGCTTCTTCCAACTCCTCAATGAATTTCTCCACATAGCGGGGCAGATCCACGTCAGAACTAACAGAAATAAACCAAAGCACTCGACTTGTTTTCTGAACAAAGGGTTTCAGGAACTGAAGGGACATTTCGTCCATTAGATGAATGTCGTGAACGTAGAACACCGGTTCCCGCACCGGGTCATCCTCTATCAGGTCTTCGAAGAGATTTACCAGTTGATAGAAATATCCGGACACTACGGTTTCATCCATGCCCTGCTCTACCGGCAATTTCGTGATGTCCGCCGTCTTGTCATACACCAGCGCCTGGAACATCCGGGCAAAATCATCTCCGTAGCGCTCGCCCACTGATTCATCATAGGTTGGCATAAGCTGACTGAATAGCTGCCGGGCAACTCCGAAATTATCCCCGGTGGTAGTACACCATGCTTCTCTGACCTTGTATCCTGTTAATTGAGCATAGATTCTGACTTCCTGCATCAGGCGGGTTTTCCCAATTCCAGATTCACCCCGGATCAGTACGAAGGAGGTCTGAAAGGTCTGGATATTGGAAGATACAAAGAGCACTTTCAAGTAGTTAAGCTCATTGTTTCGGCCAACGAATCTGGGCTCAAAAAACATGCGGGCGGCATCTTCCTTGGGGACCAGTTCATCATCTCGTCTGTATAGGGTACGAATGTCCTCCAGTATGTGGTACGCATTTCGATACCGATCATCCGGGTTCCGCTTTACCAGCCGTGATACAACTGACAATAGAGACTGCTCCTGGATTGATTCCAGTTGCTGTTCGTCCAGTTTTTCAAAATCTACATATTTGGAATTCTGCTTAACATGATTTCGAGCCAATAGAATCTTAAGATAAACAACACCGAGAGAATAAAGATCCAATCTGTGATCACGGGGGGCCTTGGAAAACAATTCCGGTGCCATGTACTGTAAAGTTCCCCGTACTGAAGACGTCTTGATTTGTGATTTGGGCATAAACAATCCGAAATCCAGCAGTTTTATTACAAACTTCCCATCCTGCTCAATGATTCCGAAGTTTTCGGGTTTGATATCAAAGTGGATGATGTCGTGGGAATGGATGAAATTCAACGCTCTCAATATCTGAACCATGGCATCCACCATCCGTCTTTCCGTCGCTTCCATTAGAAAGGACATGAGGTTGGTTCGCCTGCAATATTCCATCGTGTAGTAGACAGACTGTGACTCCGGTTGGAAGCCAATATCGTAAACTCGAACCAGATTCTGGTGTTTCAGGGAATGCAGGAGAAGAAATTCATCCTGCAGACGGATGATGTTCTTTCGATTCAATTTGATGGATTTAATAACTTTCAGCGCAATGCTTTGTCCGGTGTATTGGTCTTCCACTAGGTAAACCGTTGAAAATCCGCCCGTTCCGAGAACTCTGATTTCCCGGTACCGATGACGATCAAAGGCCATTTTTCAGCCGGGTTGCCCCTATTTCAATCTTAGGGTCTTCAATCTGTCCACGCCGGCACATGGACAAAACCTTGTTGATCTCAAAGAACTCAATGACGTTCAATTTCTCATTTACACTGCCGTCACCGGCGGCGTCTACACTCTCAGCGTTACTGACATCCACGGCAAAAAGATGAATTTTTTCGGTGGATTGTCCATGGGAAGGGAAAAAACTGCCGCCCAGCGAAACCAGATCATCGGGATTTGCAAGAAAACCGGCTTCTTCCGCCAGTTCCAGAGCCGCACGCTTGCGCAAACCTGTTTCACCACTGTCGCCATGTTCCAGAGACCCTGCCACCGCCTCATAAATCCATGTGTAGACCCTTTCCGGAACGGGAAGTTCCTTTTGTGAACGGAAATACACAGCAGGGCGAAATGCCTTCAAGATTCCAATTTCCAGATGCTCATTTGTATTACGGTAGGGAAGAATGGCTACACAATCCAGACCCGTTCGATCAAAAAATTCATTTCGATAGGGATGAGACAGGGAACCATCAGAGTACTCATTTTGCAGCAGATAAGCGTGATGATCAAAAAAACCATTTTTCCATATTCGGCAGGTGTGATGATCCAATGTATGGACTTTCACTATTTTCAAGGGACACCCCTTTTGTTAGCGGTTCGTGCAAGTCGTCTCAAAAGTAATTGACGATGAATGATCACTGCTATTGTACCACCAGTTACATCTGCGGCAAAATCTAGAATGTCACAAGTTCTGCCCGGAACAAAATACTGATGAATCTCGTCCGAACCCCCATAGAGGGCTACAAATAAGATGATGACCCATCCAGGGACCTCCGGGAACGCCTTTCGAGCCAGGATTCCCAGCACAAAATAAGCAGCGGCATGCTCTATCAGATCCTGCCATGAAAAATATTGAGGTAGGGGAAGACTGGATTGTGCAGAGAGAAAGAATAGAAAGCCGCAATATGCGACCGTCAGTACTGCGAAGTTACGATCAAAAATAGGGGTTTCTCGGGAACTCATACATAATCCAACCCAGCACAAATGCGCTCCCGACCAGGATTGTGAACCACTTCAGGAAATGCCGGACCCGATCGCGTTTCGTGTCCTGATAAAGCACTGCAAAAAAGACGGAAATGCAGGAAGCAAATATCAATAGATTCAATACATGACTTTTCATTTCACCTCCAGAAACAAAACCGGCCGCGACAGGAAACCCCGTTGCGGCCGGTTGTTGGCTTTACTCCGCCTTCTGGTCATTCTCAGCCGGCTTGGTTTCCGTCTTTGTGACCTTCTTTTTTGCTGGCTTTTCAGGCTTCGCCTTGCTTTCTACTGCCTTGGCCTCAGTCGCCGGTTTTTCATCCTTCGGCTTGTCTTCGGCTGGCTTGGCCTCCGCTTCAACTTCTTCAGATGCTTCAACCTTCACTGGTTTTGATTCAGCCTTTTTTGCCGTCTTTGCCTTTTTGACAGGTTTTTCTGCTTTCGCTTCCGCTGTCTGCTTCTTTTCGGCTTCCTCTTCTACTTTAGCAGATGAGCCCAGAATCAATGAGATACGCGCCATTTCCGCTGCATCACCTGCCCGGTTTCCCAAAAGATGAATCCGCGTGTAACCGCCGGGGCGATCCGCAAATACCTCTTTATACTCATCAAAGAGCTTCTTTACTGCCAGCTTGCTCTGGAGCTTTCTGAACACCAGGCGACGGGCATGGGCTTCATCCTCTTTCTTCACCTTTGAGATGATTCGTTCGGCGTACGCACGAAGCTGTTTAGCCCTTGCCTTTGTTGTCACAATTGCGCCGTGCTCCAGGAGCGAAATCGTCAGGCCCTTCAGTAGCGCTTTACGCTGATTGGTCGTGAGCCCCAGCTTGCTATATTTCTTTCTGTGTCTCATTTCGATTCCCCTTCTGTCTTAGTTGCCCAGGATCGACTTAACGTCCATCCCGAACGTCAGGCCCATTTCCTCGAGAACCTTCTTCAGCTCAGTCAACGTAATCTTTCCAAAGTTCTTGATTTTCAGCACTTCCGGTTCCGTTTTGTCTACAAGGTCACCGATGGTCCGAATTTCTGCGTTCCGCAGACAGTTGTGAGCACGAACTGTCAATTCAAGCTCTTCGATAGTGGTATTCAGTTTTTCGGCGAGGGTGCTGTTTTCTACTTGCATTTCCGTATGCTTCAATTCCACTTCATCTTCATGAAAATTGATGAACAAGGTCAGTTGGTCCTTAATCAATTTTGCCGTGTAAGCGAGAGCATCCTCAGGAGAAATCGCCCCATTGGTCCACACTTCAAGTACGAGCTTGTCGTAGTCGGTTCGCATACCCACACGGGCGGGGAGGATCTCATAATTAACCTTCCGTACCGGAGAATGAGAGGAGTCCATGATGATGTATTCTACTCCGACCTCGTCCTGGTTCAATTCCGCTGGCACATAGCCCCGGTTCTTCTTCACCAGGATTTCCATTTCCAGTGTTGCATTCTTGTCCAGTGTAGCGATGAGTATATCGTTGTCCAGTATCTCAATATTTGCATCGGTGATAATATCGCCGGATGTCACAACCTTCTCCCCCTTGACAGAGAGATGCATTGTCCGGGGCTCATAACCAGCCATCCGAATCGGTATCTGTTTCAGGTTTAAAAGAATGTCTGTAACATCTTCTGACACCCCGGGAATGGTCATGAATTCATGAGGAACGCCGGCAATTTTGACCGCGGTGATGGCTGCACCTTCAACAGAAGAAAGCAGTGCACGCCGCAGAGCATGGCCAATTGTGGTTCCGAACCCGCGTTCAAAGGGCTGAGCTTCAAATTTCCCGTAGAAATCCGATGTGCCCTCTTTCACGGGAACAACCCGTTTTGGCATTTGAAAGCCTTTCAAAAATTCCATCAGTCACCTCAACTTATTTCGAGTAAAGTTCGATAATCAGCTGTTCCTGAATATCCATGGCAATGTCACTGCGTTTCGGCATTGCTTTTACCACACCCTTGAATTCCTCGGGATTCAGTTCCAACCATTCCGGCAATCCACGGCCCTTTGCCGTTTTCACTGATTCTTCAATGAAAGGGTTCTTGCGGCTCTTTTCCCGAACCTGAATTTCCTGACCTTCCTTTACCTGAAAAGAAGCAATATCTACCTTACGGTTATCCACAACAATGTGCCCGTGGTTTACCAATTGGCGGGCCTGACGCCTGGAAGACGCAAAGCCAAGGCGATACACAACGTTATCCAGCCGTCTTTCCAACATTCCCAGCAGGATTTCGCCCGTAACACCTTTCTTCCGGGAGGCGATTTCGTAGTATTTCCGAAACTGCCGTTCCAATACACCGTAGATTCTTTTTACCTTTTCTTTTTCGCGAAGCTGGGCTGCATAGCCGATAGGCGGACGAGACCGCTGTCCATGCTGGCCAGGGGGGAACGGCCGACGCTCCATCGCGCATTTATCCTTGAAGCAGCGCTCCCCCTTCAGGTACAGCTTCATGCCTTCTCTTCTACACAGCCTGCAAGCTGCATTTGTATATCTTGCCACGTTAATTCCTCCTCAACATCTGTCAGACTCTTCTGCGTTTCGGTGGCCGACACCCATTGTGTGGGATCGGTGTCACGTCTTTAATTGACTTGACTGACAGACCGACAGCCTGCAGCGCCCGAATTGCAGATTCTCGTCCGACACCCGGGCCTTTTACTCGAACATCAATACTCGACATACCGTAGTCAAGCGCCTCAGTGGCAGCTTCCGTTGCAGTAATCTGGGCCGCGTACGGTGTGTTTTTCCTTGAACCCTTAAACTTGTTCCGGCCGGTTGAAGACCAGCACAGTACATTGCCCTTCGGGTCACTAATGGTCACCAGTGTGTTGTTAAATGTGCACTGGATACTAGCCAGACCATGAGGCACCTGGATTTTAACCTTGCGCTTTGTTGATTTAGTTGCTTTTCTTTTTGCCATTTTTCAGTCCCCTACTTTTTTCTCTTCTTGCCTACGACAACCGAACGCTTACCGCGAACTGTCCGAGCATTCGTATGTGTGCGTTGCCCACGGCAGGGGAGTCTACGTTTGTGGCGGATACCTCGATAGCAGTTAATTTCCATCAAGCGCTTCACATCCATTTGAACCTGCTTCCGCAAGTCCCCTTCCACGACATACTTGTCCTGAATAATCTTTGAAATAGTAGAAACCTCGTCCATTGTCAGATCCTTCATCCGCTGGCTCTTGTCCACACCAGCTTCATCCAGAATCATGTTGGAATGGCTTCGACCGATTCCAAAAATATAGGTCAATGCAATCTCGGCCCGCTTATTGTCCGGCAGGTCTATACCAGCGATTCTAACCAATTGGAACCTCCATTATCCCTGTCTCTGCTTGTGCTTGCCATTCTTGCAAATCACACGGACAACACCTTTTCTCCGAATGATCTTGCAGTCTCTGCAAATCTTTTTAACAGACGGTCTTGCTTTCATGGTTCACCCCACTTACTTAAAACGATAAACAATGCGCCCGCGTGTAAGATCGTAAGGTGAAATTTCCACCATGACCTTATCCCCGGGCAGGATTCTGATAAAATACTTCCTCATCTTTCCTGAAATGTGCGCCAGCAGCTGATAATTATTTCCCTCAAGTTCCACACGAAACATCGCGTTGGGCAGTCGTTCGATAACCACTGCTTTTACTTCAAGTTTGTCACTATCCTTCGTCATTCATCTCACCCACTGCTTCCACAATCTGAACAATTTCCGAAAACACGGTTTCAACATCCCGATTTCCATTCACATTGTGGAGCACATCCTTTTGCCGGTAATAGCCGATCAGGGGCTCTGTTTTTTCCATATAAACCTGAAAGCGGCTCTTTACCACATCTTCCCTGTCATCTTCCCGCTGCACAAGGGCTGTGCCACATTTGTCGCACACGCCCTGTGACCTGGGAGGTTGATATTCCAGATGATACATGGCTGCGCACAACGGACAGGTCCTTCGCAGCACCAGTCTTTTTACCAGCACATCATCCGGCACATCAATCTGAATTGCGCAATTGACCGAATCCCACTTGTCAAAGGCCTCGGCCTGGACCAACGTACGGGGGAAACCGTCCAACAGAAACCCTTTTGCGCAGTCGGGTTTAACAAGCCGGTTTTCTACGATTCCCAGTATAACTTCATCGGGGACCAGATCGCCACGGTCCATGACGGCTTTCGCCTTCAAACCCTGCTCAGTCCCCTTTTTGACAGCATCACGCAGTATATCACCGGTTGAAACATGGGGCAAGCCAAATTTCGCACTTAACTTTTTTGCCTGAGTACCCTTTCCGGTACCCGGTGCCCCAAGAAAAACAACCTTAGCGCGATTCATCTGCGTCCCCTCACTCTTCCTTTCTTCATGATGCCGTCATAGTGACGCATCAAGAGGTGAGATTCAACCTGGGAGACAAACTCCATTGCCACACCCACTACGATGAGCAGTGAGGTGCCGCCAAAGTAAAACTGCAGACCCATACCATTTGTAATGAACTCCGGTATGATTTTTTCCAGGTATTTACCGATAAACGGAGTGGCTTCCAGATGGATTCCACTCATCAATATCATCGGAATGATGGAAACGACACAAAGGTAAATTCCACCCCAGAATGTTAACCGGGTTAAAATCACATCCAGATATTCCGCAGTGGCCTTCCCGGGTCGGACGCCGGGAACAAACGCTCCGTATTTTTTCAGGTTGTCCGCCGTATCAACAGGGTTGAAAATAATTGATGTATAGAAAAAGGTAAAAAACACAATTGCAACGATGTAAATCAATATATACATCGGCATTCCATACCCGAAATAGGACAGAATCTTGTTCACCTTGGCAGACTGAAACATCTGAGCCAACGTCTGAGGGAACATGACAAGTGCCTGGGCAAAGATGATGGGGATAACCCCGGAAACGTTTACCTTCAACGGCAGATAACTGCTCTGACCCGCGCCGCCCTGCATGCCCTGAACCCGGCGCGCGTAGTGGGTCGGGACCCGGCGCTGACCACTTTCAAAAAACACAACTGCCGCCGTTACAGCGAGCATCAGAGCCAGAAGCGCAATTAATACAAGTAGCGACATATCTCCGTTATTCAAATCAATGATCAGGGACACAATCGCTTTCGGTAACCCGACAATGATGCCCCAGAAAATGATCAGAGAAATTCCGTTCCCGATACCCCGCTCTGTAATCTGTTCACCAATCCACATAATTACCACAGTACCGGTAACCATTGTCAGAATGGTCAGTGCCTGAAATCCGAAACCGGGATTGGTTACAATATGGGCTCCGGACGGGCTCTGAAGGGATTCCAGCAGTTTACCAATACCAAACGCCTGGAGAAATGCGAACACAAGCGTCAGATAACGGGTGTACTGGGTGATTTTTTTCCGTCCCTGTTCCCCTTCCTTTTTCAACCTTTCCAGATAGGGGACCATCACCGTCAGCAATTCAAGGAGAATGGATGCGGTAATGTAGGGCATGATTCCCAGGGCAAAGATAGATGCGTTTCGGAACGCCCCCCCGGAAAACATATCCAGAAACCCCAGCACAGAACTTTTCTGAGAGTCAAACCAACCCAGCAATGCTGTCAGATTAATCGCGGGGATGGTAACGTGAGCCCCGATACGATAGACAAACAGCATGAAAAAAGTGAAGAGGAGCCTTTTTCGCAGTTCTTCAATTTTCCATATGTTGCGGAATAGGTCTTTCACAGCTCAAGTACCTCGCAGGTGCCCCCTGCTTTCTCGATTTTCTCTCGTGCAGACTTACTGAATTTATGGGCTTTCACAGTCACTGCGCGTTCAACTTCCCCATAACCCAGGATTTTCACTCCGTCTTTGATGTTCTTTACTAAACCTTTGCGAATCAGGTCCTCTATTGCTATCACCTCCTGATCAGCGAACACCTTCAGCATAGAGAGGTTGATAGGGACATATTCTTTCGCAAAAGGATTTTTGAATCCCCGTTTCGGCACGCGCCGCACCAACGGCATCTGGCCGCCTTCAAAACCGAAGCGCCTTGAATAGCCGGAACGGGACTTCTGTCCCTTGTGGCCACGGCCGGCGGTCTTCCCTAATCCGGAGCCTGGACCCCGCCCGACCCGTTTCCGCGTCTTTGTGGCGCCTTCGTTCGGCATCAATTCATTCATTTTCATACTTTCACCCCACTACTTGGCATCTTCTTCGCCCAGGATTACTACCAGATGCGGAATTTTTCCGATCTGACCCCTGATCTGCGGAGCATCCGCTAGCTCGCGAACCTGATTTAACCGTGTGAATCCAAGGCTCTTAAGAACTTTCTTGTGCTTCTCAGGCCGCCCGATTCCGCTCTTCACCTGCTGAATGGTAAGGGTTTTCTGTTTTTTCTTTGCTGCGCTCATTTCTGAACCTCATCCCTGTCCCGACCAAACCGCTTCTCCAGAATCCTTTCCGGATTTTCAAGCTGCAGTAGCGCATCAAAAGTCGCCTTGACCACATTATGAGGATTGGTGGAACCGTAACATTTGGTCACGATGTCCCGAATCCCCGCAGTTTCCACAATGGCACGAACTGCCGCCCCCGCAATAACACCGGTACCGGGTTTTGCAGGCCGCAGCATTACCTTGGCGGCGCCAAAACGGCCCCACACTTCATAGGGAATGGTGTGACCTTTGAATGCCACATCTACCATTTCCTTCTTTGCCTTCTGTACACCTTTCCGGATAGCAGCGGGCACCTCAAGGGCCTTGCCGAGTGCATACCCGACCTTGCCTTTTTCATCGCCTATCACCACCAAAGCGTTAAAGCTAAAATTCTTTCCGCCTTTAACAACCTTGGTGACACGACCGATGTGGACCACTCTATCCTGAAATTCCTTTTCTTCTTCACGTTGTTTTCTCATGAAAGCCAACTGGTCCTCCCCTTCCTAAAACTTCAGGCCCTTTTCACGGGCTGCATCGGCCAGGGCTTTGATCCTGCCGTGGTAGACATAACCACCCCGGTCAAAAACCACGGTGTCGATTTTCTTCTCGAGAAGCCTCTCCGCTATCAACGACCCCACCAGCTTGGCCGCTTCCACATTTCCTCCAAACTTCACCTTTTCTTTCAGGTTCCCGTCCAGAGTGGAAGCAGCAGCAAGGGTCACTCCCTGTCTGTCGTCAATTGCCTGCACATATATGTGATTCAGGCTCTTGTAAATAGCCAGACGCGGGCAAGTTGCATTGCCGTTGATTTTTTTTCGAATTTTTTTCTTGACGTGCAACCGTCTTTCGTTTGTAGATTTAAACCTCATATATTCCTCCCTTAGGCGCCTGTTTTACCGGCCTTCAGGCTGATGCGTTCGTCCAGGTAACGGATTCCCTTACCCTTATACGCGTCGGGTTTCCGGAAGCGGCGGACAACGGCTGAGATTTCACCGACCCGCTGCCTGTCAATTCCTTCCACAGTAATAAGGTTCTCCTTCGGTTCCACACTGATCGTAATATCCTCCGGTATCGGAAAGATGACCGGATGGGAAAAACCAAGCTGCATTTCCAGGTTTTTACCTTTTACTTCAGCCCGATAGCCGACACCGATAATCTTCAACTGCTTTTTGAAGCCTTCGGTAACACCGACAACCGTGTTGTTAATCAATGCCCGGGTCAACCCGTGAAAACTCTTCGTCTGCTTATCTTCGGAGTTCCGGGAAATAATTATCCGTCCGTCCTTCACTTCCACCTGGATCTGGAACGGAATCCTTGTCTCCAGAACACCCTTCGGTCCCTTAACTTCCACTTTCTCAGGTGAAATGTTCACCTGAACAGAAGTTGGTACCGAAATCGGTTTCATTCCAATTCTCGACATATTATGCCTCCACCTACCAGACCTTACAGAGAACTTCCCCGCCGATACCAAGTTCAGCGGCCTTCTTCCCTGTCATGATGCCCTGTGATGTGGAGATTATGGCAATACCATAACCACCCAATACTACCGGAATGTCATCTTTTCCGGAATATACTCGCCGGGACGGTTTGGATATCCGATCCAGGCCACGAATCACAGGCTCCTCGTTGACATATTTAAGATAGACAATTATCTTTTCTTTACCTTCGTCTTCCACTACTTTAAAATTCTTTATATAACCTTCTTCTCTCAGAATCGTAATAATCATTTTTTTGACTCTGGAAGAAGGCACTTCTACACGCTCGTGGTTTGCCATAATAGCATTGCGGATTCTTGTAAGCATATCCGCGATGGTATCTGTATACATGCCCCTCTCCTCTTTTACCAGCTTGCTTTGATTACGCCGGGGAGCTCACCCTGGTTCGCGAGCTTCCTCAGACACAACCGGCACAGGCCAAATTTTCTGTAATAAGCGTGGGGACGACCGCAAACCTTGCAGCGGTTGTATGCCCTCACTTTGAATTTCGGCTTCCGATTGGCCTTGGCTATCATAGATTTTTTTGCCATGGTCTCTCCTTAGTTTTTCCGGAACGGCACGCCCAGATAGGCAAGCAGTTTCCTGGCTTCCTCGTCTGTTTTTGCCGTAGTTCCAATCGTGATATTCATCCCGCGGGTTACATCCACCGAATTGTAATCGATTTCAGGAAAAATCAAAGCATCCCGAATTCCGATAGTGTAGTTCCCTCGACCATCAAATGCTTTGAGAGACAGTCCCCGAAAATCCCTGACACGCGGGAGTGCAACATTCAATAACCGGTCCAGAAATTCATACATCTTTTCTCGATGCAAGGTTACCCGACAACCAATTGGCATTCCTTCCCGAAGCTTAAAAGCCGCAATGGACTTCTTCGCCCGGGTGATAACGGAATGCTGGCCCGCTACTTTGCTCATGTTTTCAGCCGCAGTGTCCAGAGTCTTAATGTTCGAAGCTCCGTCTCCTACGCCCATGTTCAGCGTAATTTTCGATACTTTGGGGACTTGCATGACATTACTATAATCAAAGTCCTTCATCAGTTTCGAAACAATTTCGTTTTTGTACAGATCCTGCAATCTAGCCATGATTCACCTCAATCATTTGTCAATAATTCCGTTACACAGCTTGCAGACGCGAACCTTCCGGTCATCTTTCAGGATTTTCTTCCCGATCCGGGTCGGCTTTCCACATTCCGGGCACACTACCATCAGATTGGAAATGGCAATGGAAGCTTCACGGTCTTCAATGCCGCCGGCAATTCCGGAAGACTGGTCAGATTTCAGGTGCTTTTTCACCATATTGATACCTTCTACCAGAACTCTTTCCTTCTTCATATCCACATTCAACACAGTCCCGGTCTTGCCCTTGTCTTTGCCCGTAATTACCTTAACTTTATCTTTCTTCTTGATGCCTGCCTTTTTCAACATCTGGCTCTCCTCACAATACTTCGGGGGCCAGAGAAACAATTTTCATGAAATTGTGTTCCCTCAGCTCCCTGGCAACCGGCCCGAATACGCGTGTTCCGAGAGGCTCGTTATCATTGTCGAGCAGAACCGCTGCATTTTCGTCAAACCGGATATAGCTGCCATCTTTCCGTCGATGCTCTTTGCGTTGACGAACAATGACAGCTTTTACCTTTCGGATTTTTTTCTGATTCCACGCGGGGTTTCCCTCTTTCACTGAGGCTGTGATGATATCACCGATCTGGGCATACGGCCCGACCGAACCACCGATGGCATGAATGCACATGATTTTTTTGGCTCCGGAGTTATCCGCAACCTTCAAAATGGTTCCCATTTGAATCATTGTTTCTTCTCCTTACGCCTACAGCTCAGGTGCCCGTTCAATAACTTTCTGAAGGCGCCAGCGCTTCCTGCTGGAAAGGGGCCGTGTTTCCACAATTTCCACCTTATCCCCGATATTACAATCGTTTTCCGGATCATGCGCCATGTACTTCTTAGACTTCTTGATGTATTTCTTGTACAGGGGATGTTTGATCAACATTTCAACCTTCACGACAATGGACTTGTCCATCCGGTTGCTGACCACGCTTCCCGTCCGTACCTTGCGGTTATGCATCTGCCTGCCTCCTTTTCTCGGCCAGAATCGTGTTCAGCCGGGCGATTTCCCGCCTCGCCTTCCGAAGGGATAGCGGATTATCCAGCTGGCCCATGGTGTGCTGAAAACGAAGCTTGAAGAGTTCCTCTTTCTTTTCGGCGATTCTCACTTCAATTTCTGCCGGAGCCAGATCCCTGATTTCTACTGATTTCATTTCTGCCCCCTTACTTGTTCCGTTCCACGAACTGGACCTTTATTGGCAACTTGGCTCCCGCCAGCTGCATTGCCCGCTCAGCCAGTTCCCGGGGAATCCCCTCAATTTCGAAGAGAATCTTTCCCGGCTTTACCACCGCGACCCAACCTTCCGGAGCACCCTTACCTTTACCCATACGGGTTTCGGCC
>Ga0210044_10004598_pt1 | contig 19182 bp, 19 predicted proteins | sample CryGey13umfilter_2_FD_183959 | JGI IMG/M metagenome (GOLD analysis project Ga0210044, IMG submission 183959) | Groundwater microbial communities from aquifer in Utah, USA - Crystal Geyser 4/9/14 3 um filter (SPAdes) (version 2) | ecosystem: Environmental > Aquatic > Deep subsurface >... | reverse complement strand
ACACCGAAGAGAAATTCAAAGCAGCTAAGAAGACGCCAGTTTCAAGCGATTCCGCTTGAAGAAAACGCACCCCGTGAATCCAGTTTCGCGTCGTCAGATTTGCACCAGTTTCGGAATGGCGGCGACAACAATGAGTGAAGTGACACTCCCATCTGGCCGTGCCCTGTGTAGCGTTCCACCTGATCCCGTATGCAACCAATAAAGCCACGCTTCAGATGAGTCACTCAGCGCACCAACCCCAGTCGATGCTGCGTCTTGCCCTTCTCGTTGGCCCGAACCTGTGTCACTCGCCTCACCACTCGGCGAGAATGCAGAATCGGCGCTTCTTAACAGACTCAGGATCAACCTTGCACTGACCGGACTGCTATGAGGATAGCTGTGCGCCTCAATGGGCTGGGCGATGGAGAACGGTAAATAAAGGTTTTTTACCCATGACTGCCCAATATCAGAACCGATTGGGTCACCTTGAGCATGCGCGTTGATCCATTGGCCCTGAATCAACAGATTTTTTCTATCGCGATGCGTCCTGATCACCTCTGCGATGTTCAGGCTCTTATTCTGGTTTAAAAAATCGCCCATGATTAACGAGTTATTGAGCGGCGAGGCCAAGGTGATGAAGTGCACAACACCACGATATTTGTTACTGCCACTGCCAGACACTAAGTCGTGCATACGAGCAAGCGCTAGATAGCCAATTACCGTTCCCATGGAATGGGTGACCAGATAGACATCCTTCCCGGCCCGGTTGGCATTCATGATCTTGGTGACAGTCTCGCTAACGGCGCGATCCAAGTTGTATGTATCGCTCGGGCTGCCGCTCCAATTGATGGATTGGTAGTCACCGCCTATTGCTTTGCGCAATTCCCCAGCCAAGACGGAATCAGCCAGATAGTTGCTATCCCTATCTTTGCTGGCGCCGACAAAGAGGTCATAAATCTCTGGGGGAAAGGCTGCAAACCATGATTTGGAGAAGCTAATACCATCAATGAAAATCGTTGTGGTTTCAATATTCCCAGCCGCCTGAGCCGATCTTGATTCGGTCAGCAACATAAGCAATAGAATTGCCGAAAGAAGGCTAATAAACAGCTTGTTCATTATTTGTCTCTTCTTCACGTTGACACTCAGGTGCATCGACATCAACCTTTACTTGACTCTACCAACCTGCATTTCCGTCAGCCATGAGGCTCCCTCGAATATTTTCCCCTCCCCGTCGATCCGACCGACAATCTCCTCGGAAAGCATATTGCTCCCTTTGAGTATGTGACCTTCCGCGTCAATTCGGCCGATGATGTCTTCGGTGAACATGTTGCTTCCCGCGTAAATTCTGCCGTCCTTGTCCACCCGCCCGACTCGTTCCTCCGTGAAGCTATTCCCGCCACGGTAGATGTATCCATCTTCATCGATCCGACCGACGCGTTCTTCGGTGAAAACCGAGCTGCCTTGCTGTATGACACCCCGTCTAGAGGCGGGTGGGGGATCATCATCCTCGACGATATACCGCGTCGTTGTGGTAGAACTTCCGCCGCCTTCCAGCATCGCACCGAGGATCCAAAATGCTAGGAACAGCATCAGTGCCGCAACAGTGACGGCCACTACCAGATAAAGAACCAACACTGTGATGTAGGTATACGAAGCCACCCGCAGACCACTGCGTAGGGCATGTTCCTGAACCCCCTCGGTCCAGGCCATGATGCGTGTTAGCCCCCATAGCAAGGGTTTGGCGACAAATTGGTTGAAGCGGCCCGAGGCCTCGCGTGCGCGCTCGTATTTGGCGATTAGCCACTCGTCCAGACTGTCGATCTTCGTGATCAAGCCATCAGGCTTGAAGTAGTAGATCGCGCCACCGGCCAGAGATGGCGCCAAAAGGATCAGAACCGAAACGAAATCGTTGGTTGTCATGGCTACTACTCCCTATCTCATGGATGACTGTTCCTGCATATGACTAATCAGTTGGCACTACGAAGAACTCGGAGACAGGAACCTCGCGCGTCGTTACACCCCGCTTCCAAGGAACCTGACCCTTTGGGTTCGTCCAGCCAGGACCCATGTTCGCCTCGGCGAGGCGCAGGTCGGTAGCCTGGCCATTAGCATCCCATTTCACCGCGATAATGATCGCAGCATGGCTGCTGTCCTTCTTGAAGGCATACATGCCAGGGCGAATATCTTTGGGTTTAACCGCGAGCGCCTTCCCTTCAGAGTAAGTGTGTGTCTTGCCACCACCGGCATGTACGATGCGGTCAGCGAACTCCTTGCACTGGGCGCGGATTCCAAGGTATTGAAGCGTTTCATTTTCATTCTTGTCTTTGTCGGTGACCGGCGGCACGGTTCCATTGAAGACCGATGAAATCTGGGCGATGAATGCGCTCTGTTCGGTCGGCGAATACGTTTCACGCAAGCGGGCTCGCATCTTGTCCTGCACAGTTATCGGGAGTTGCTCAACAAAAGGTAGGGCTGGCCGGCCACTCCGCACCCAATAGTCGTATACCACCTGGATTGCATCACGCATACGCTGGCCGTCACCGTCCTTGGTATCTGTCTCCCAGACTACGTTACTACCAGTGGCCATCGACTGCGGCGAATCCTCGCTATGGTTCATGGCGTTCAAGACGATGGCGCGCTGTTGAGCGGTTTCTGTGTGCCTATGGCCCGTTTCGTCTGACCACCCCACAAAGAGACTCAGTTGTGAATCGGCAATCTTCTGGAGCCCGCTTCCGTCATGGCGCACCGTCCAGGTTTCGACAGGGGTACCACCGAAACCGTCATCGTCTTGGACCTCAAATACGAGGCGTTCGTCACGATCCGGAAGCCAGAATTTCCTACCATCGTAGTCGACGAAGCCGGTTCTTTCGCCTTCACGAGTCCACCACATATGACCTACCGGCATTTTCTTTCTTGGAAAACGAGTCAACTGTGTTGTCCGGCCATTGCCGAAGTTGTAGATGAACAGGTTCGCGCCGCCGGACACGAAACTAGTCAGGTAGGCGATTCGCTCACCGTCCGGCGCAAGAACTGGAATCCAAGCATCATGAGTTAACTCCTTGCATCGGTTGTCCACTCCCAAGCTATAGACAGTCGCCCATGAAGCATCCCAAATCAACAAACCCTGCCTGGAAAAGCCTAGTGGCACTTGGTTGCTGGTTAGTTTTGGGTTACACACAACAACCGGTTCGGGTGCGTAGCCTTTGCGTCGGAGAAAGGTAAGACAGGTCGGTTTATCGCGATCCCCCGAGCAGCGCCTAAACATGTTGCGAGAGCCGTCTTGAGAGAAGATGTGGATATCGTCTTCGTACAAATCCCAGCTTCCATCCACTTCGAGCGTTGGCGAGGCAATGGACAAAGGGAAACCCGATTTCCACGCAAGTGCATCCATGGCGGGTAGAAGAAAAACAGGAAAAATGATCAAGGACATGAGTCCTCGCGGCAACCAATTCGAGTTTTTGTGTTCGCAGTTGGCCATCATTCAAATCTCCATCGGTTCATCTTGAAAGCACAGTTCTATGTTGCGCTGGGTATCGCGCTCCAGGCGACGGTTGGACTGGATGCATTGAGGTAACCGTAGAGGTAGGGCTTGAGCAGGACCGAGGGGTGGTAGGCGGGGCAGTCTGTTACTGCGGGATCAACACCAGCGAATCCCAAGGCGCCGAGATCCATCATCTAATCCAGCTTTGCGCCAGCTCGGACCTGAGTTGCTGTTCTACAGCGTGGAGATAATCAGCAAGGTTTCTGTATTTGTTGGCCCGTTTGTTATCCCCCGTGTGTTCTGCTTCAGCAGCGCGCCTCAATAGCGCTTGTCGTTGTTCAGCCAGATCTTTCAGAGAAGATTCAGCGTCTTCCTTAGATGCTCGGTACTCGCCCCATTTGGACGGGACTTTGAGCAGGTCGCCCGCTACGGATGCAGAGCCTGATACTGCTGCACTAAATGCCCATGTTTGAGGCGTCATTGCAGCACCTGTCGCCATTGCGGCACCATGTTTGATGAGGCCCCTGATAAACCCAGCGTGCAGAGGGGAGTAACCGGCAGCCAAGAGATTTTCGACTGTGGTTTCGGCCAAATAATCCGCAATCATGCCTAGGACAAATCCAGTGCCGAGTTTCCCCAGTGTGACTGGTGTGACTTGGTCCGTCATGCGTTTAACAACATATTTGACTAGCAGTTTTCGCTTGGCTTCGTCCATGAATAGCTCTGCTGGGACGAGGATCAGTATCTGCCCAATAACCTTGTTCCATGCGGATCGCGCCATTTTCTCGCTGAGCATGGGCAGAACATCCAGTAATGCATCCGTTAGCTCTGTAGCTGCTGTGTTTCTCAACTCTGTGGTTATGTTGTCCGCGCCGGCCACCCCAGATTCCCCCTGTGGCTGCACTTGTACTTCCATAATGCTAGTTTCTGCTGGTATGCCTGTTACTGATATGCTGCCGGTATCGAGCGAAGTCACACGTAGCGAGGGGAAGTCCACACGTACTCGATGTGATCGGGTGTAGCGGCGATCGCAACCCTTGATCTGCGGATCGCATCCTACGTAAACATTCACGATGAATCCGTTATCCATGTCCTGCATGCTGTCAAAATCAATGAACTGCCGCTCCTGATTTCCAGACAGGGCGATGGGCACACGGCCAGGCTTGCCTGTATGTAAATCCACGACATGGACACTACCATCAGCCAAGACGCTATCCGAAAAACGAATGGATGGGTCGTGATAGAGCACCATGTAGTTAGTACTGGCAAAACGGACCATCCCTGGCCACAGGTGAGATACATACTCAAAGCGATTCTATTCTCAGGCATTTCAACCCGCAGATTGCACGACTCGTTCACCTTGGGCAGGTCGACACCAGGGGGGAATTCCAGTTCAAAGCGAGTGCAGACAACCCAGAACTGGGGTGGTGTTGCAGACACGAGGACTTTCTGGACACTATTATCCAAGTTGCTTTCGAGTAACTGGTCCCTGTGTAGGAGCCGGCCATCGCGCGTAAAGCTATATCCAAGCTTGGTCTCCCCCCTTCGCAGAACTAGCCATTCTGCTTCGGGAACATGCGACGCGTAACGGCCCTGGTCATGAAATTGATCTCCCTCAACCCAGCCGATTTTGCCCGCAACATTCTCAACCTTGACCCACCAGACTGCTTCGATGTCAGGAGATACGACCTCGGTGCAACCTTTCGGTCCATCTCCCTCGATGTCGAAATACCTACCCCGGTGCCAAGCCTTGGCGAAGTTCTCACCTTCGTACCATAGGACGTAAACCAAATCTCCAGGGCGCCCACTAACCCCCTGGGTTAGTTCACATGACTTGATGACTTTTAATATTGAAGGTTTGTTTGTGATGACCACACCGTCGATGGCATGCAAACGCTCACCTCGCCTGACTCGGTATGTTTCCTGTGCTGCACGTCCGTAGTGGGCGCGGGCAACCGTATCTTTTTGGGCTATCAGTTCTTGGTTGTAGTAGCCACACATTTCTCCTGGACATCCACCAGGATCTATATGAGGAATGGACAACGAAGGCTCAGCAGCTGAGAGCGCAGGAACAGGAAGTGAAATTCCGAGAAATAACAACCCGATACGTACCAAGCGCATCGGTGTGCCATGAGAGTGATTGCGAGATATTGTATTCATTGCGGCGCACACATCGAAGTGGCCAAGAACCGGCCTTGCTTATCGGTCGTTACTTGCGTTTGCGTGCCGGCGTGGTCACTCCACTCTCGTTTAAGGCAGGTCTGCTTGAAGATGCGGTAGATGAACTTGGGGTTATCACGATCTGGCTTGGTGCCGAAGCAGCGAGGGTGGCATCGTCATAGCCCGCTTCCTTGCCCAGGCTACGGAACACATTTGCGGCGTCCGTTCCGTAGCTGGCCTCAAAGGATTCACGAATGATCGCGAGATTGCCACCTAGGCCGGGAGACACCTCTTGCAATGCTGTCTTGCTTCGGCGGAGCAGATCAATGAGCCCCTCCCTCTTGACAAGATTGTGGTTGAAGCGCTTGCCCCACTCGTCACCCATTACCTTGAAGGTCTGGCGATAGATTTCAGTCTTCAGCACCTTGGTAGAAGGTATGTCGAGCACGGCCTTTGTGTTTCGTGCATCGAGAAATAACGTGGTCCCACCCTCAGAGGTTTGCATCACGAAGCCCCCTGCCTTCAAGTCAGCCTGGGTCTTCTTGTACTTCTCGTCATAGACTTTTTCGAAATTGGCGATGAATTCTTCACGGTCTGCCTGTGAGCCCTCTGAAATGAGGGTCACAAAAACATCGACCGCGTAGCGGAGTCTTTTCGCCCAATTTTCCTCGAAGGTCTGGACCACCTCTACGAAAATCCTGGCGCTGTCGTTTCCGATTTTCGCTGCGGCTTTGGTCAGATACGGACCCAACACGAGGTCTGCGGTTCGGTCTTGGTACCCCAGGCGGTAGCCTTTCTTGAAAGCCTCTTTGAGTTCATCATGCGCCCAGAAAAAAGCGAGGCCGCCTTCGTCTCGATCAATCAATGTGTCGATGAAGGGGCTATCCGAAGTATCCCCGGGTAAAGTAGGCCTCTTCTTGGGGTCTTTGGGGTCTCCTCGGTGCCGCTCACCCCACCATTTGCCTGCCTCCTCATAATTGGCGGCGTCCTTCTTGGAAAGCCGGAAAGAGTCACGTTTGGAGGAAGAGGATGACGAAGAGAACATGTCGTCGAACAGACCCGCTTGTGCCGGGATGGCGCAAGCTAGGGCGAGGCCCAAGACGGCACTTCTCATTACTTGTTGCAACGGCTTTTTGATAATGGACATGTCAACTCCCTCAAGTAACCATAACCACAGCAGATTTATTGTCATTCTAGGCCAACATTTCAGGGCCATCTGACTTGCAAGGGATGCATTGGGTGACATCGTAGGACTCCTTGATGCTGACCTGACCGCTGGATTACGGTGATGTCATCAGACCATAAGCCTCTAGGGAGAAATTCCGGATTAACGAAAATTGACAGTGGGGCACCTCGAAGTACCCCATCCCTGAAGCCAACCGCTGAAATTTACTCATCCCGGCCCCGAGCCCTCTCCCAATAAAACCCCGAAGCACCATCAAGACCGACCTGTCCCTGGCCATGTGGATGGGTAGGAATCCATGGACGGAAGACATTGTAAAAATCTTTCGTGGTCAACCACACCGCACCGGGCGTACCTGCGTCGCAAGCGCTATGCACCCGTCAGCATGAAAAAGTCTCGCCCGCCATACACTCAGGAAATCTGACACGCCCCACACGCTGTCCGGCGCAACCCCACCAATCTCACCCTCTCCTTACCCTGTCCCTGCTCTCCAAGGTCGGGAAAATGGCTGCGCGCGGCAGAACGAGATTGCGCGCCACCACCAGATGCGCTTGTAACAGACGCATGACCAAGAACAGCCCCCACTGAAAAAGTAGCTTCCCTGGCACATCAAAGGACCAAGCCAGCACTGATCGTGTAGGCGGGAAGGCGAACAGAGCGAGGATGGCGAACGTGGCGATGACCCAAGAGATCATTAGTGTGCCCTCGCCCAAATAGATCTACAGCCGGGGGGTTCCATCTTTGTCGCAGCCATTACCCCATAGCCCGCCAAACATACTGTTCCTGTTGATGGTAATGCCCTCCGACCTATCCCAGGCCCGATCATCGTCGGCAGGGTGTCTGGATAGCACACCGCGCCCCAATATGGCGGCATCAGCTACCACCCAGGCGATCAGGGCCACGATAACAACCAAAGCCCACAGGGCCAGATCGCCGGCCAGCAGCCCCATTAGCAAATTCTTCAGTACTTGCATAAGCTGCACCTTCGGATTGTCCTTTATCCAGATCGGTTGTAGGGCGAGGCCCGCGATACTTGTTGACGGGGTCAACCTATAACAGCGTGCTTCACAGGGCAAGTACAGCCTACTTCTTCCCTGGCGGCAGCACGCTGCTGCGTTCCACCGATTCCTTATCACGTCCACCAAGGCCAGCGGCTTTCCGCACGGTCTCCGCGACATCGTCTCCCAGCAATTTCTCGATGGTCTGCCCACCCATGCTCCCCGCATTCGTATCCTGACGCATCTGCTCTCTACCCTTCGCGCCCCTGAGCGCATTGAGCTTCTCCATCCTCTTCGCTTGATGCTGGATGTTGTCGTTGCCCTTGTTGAATTTCACGTTGTAGTCAAGGGCCGTTGCCTTGGTCCCTGGTGGTTTGCCAGTGGCGATTGCCTTGTCAACAGCAACCGGCGTGCCTGTCGCAGCCCCTGCTCCTTTGCCCCCTTCAGCGGCCATGCCCTCCGTCTCCGCGCCTGGGCCTTGCAGGTTCAGCCCCAGGGGCACGGGCTGAACCTGAGCGATCCTGGCAGCCTCTTCCGTGTTCTCCCCAGCGATGCGTGCAGCTGCACCCAGGAAATGCCCACTCGCCGCGCTTATCGTTTCCCTGTCGCCGCTCTGTGACGCCATTCGCAAAGCATGGAAGCGGATGGCATCCTGACGCTCGCCCCCCATGAGCGTGTTTTCGAACTGGGACGTGCGCACATACGCCCCTGCCCTATCGAGGTGCGCTTGCCACTTTTCATCACCGATGGCATCGCGCACCTGCCGGTCTGCATTCATAAGGTCGCCGCTGACGTACCCCCGGTTCTCCTTGATCGCGTTGGCTATCTGCTCGCCACCGATGGTGTTGCTGCCGTTGAACGTGGACGACGCAGTTGCCATCGCACGGAAGCTGTCCTGCGTCTGTTGCTGCCGGGTCTTCGCCTCCTGCCAGCCTTTGGTTTCCTCGCTGCTCAAGGTTCGCCCGAAAAGCTTCTCGAAACCTTTGGTATCAGTGGTCTTCTCTGCCACCTGGCGCTGTACCTGCTCGGCATGTTGACGGGTAGTGCCGTCTTTCATGGCTTCTTGATATGAGGATTGAAGGGCATCTCGGCTGACTGCTTGCCCATGTGCCGTAAATTCACCAGACATTCCAGCAAACGGCATTTTCACCCCCAACGATGCACCGACAGCCGCCCGCCTTCCGTATTCCTTCGCCTGCTCCGCACTCATCCCCATGTCACGACCGACACTCGTCATCTTGTCCTGCACAGCCTGGAAACTCGCCCCCCGCGTCACCCCGATCTCATCCATGTGCTGAGTCGCGGATTTCACATTCACGCCCTGGGAACTGCCCGCCTTGAGCATTTTCATGGACTGCTCGGTGAGTTGCCGGCTGGCGCTATCCACCTCTCCGTGCGCGCTTTCGAGTGCATGGCCACGCACGCTTCCCATGCTTCCCGACCAGCCAGGGTTCTGCGCCATGTCTCCCACCGCCCTCCCCCCGATGCCTGAATATTGCGGCTTGCCCATGCTCACTGGCGCCGGCTGATGCATATCCGGGCTCGCCTGCTTCTCGTTCACGTAGTCCCGACCGCTCATGCGTTGCGCCATGCTTACCAGGCCAAAGACCGATCCGGTCATCAGCGCCAAGGTTATGAGCGGAGTTGCCGCCAGCATTTCGGATGCCACGGCGAGCTTGGTGGAAAGCACCTCGTAAAAGGGGTTGAGCACGGCCGGAGTCAGCGCTTTGCCGGCGGCATCCGTGCTGGCCACCGCGATCCGCCTGAGTTCATCCACCGTCTGGACCTGGATGATGTAATTGATGATGGCCGCGAACGGTAGCCAGGTCTGCGTCCACACGCCGAAGATCAGATACTTCGTCAGCACATTCAGTCCATGCCACCCCGCCATCATGATGAAGATGAACATCATCGGCGCGAAAGCGTAGAAGAGCAGCAGCAGGATGTTCATGCTCGGGATCATGGTTTTCTGGAAAAAGGAGCCGCCTGCGGTTGCGTCCGTTTTCCATTGCTCTGAAGCCTGCGTCAGCGTGATGGTGCATTGGCGCATGGCCTGGATGTCAGTGCTCGCCCCGGCGCAGTTATAGGCATCGGTAATGATCCCCGCGAACAGGGCGTTCTCCATGAATTCGGTGGCCGATTGCGCAGCGCCAAAAGCCGTTGTCACGGTGTTGGCGTGAACTGTTTCTATATCGGGCCCCGTCCATTGGCCCGCTGTGGCTGTATTGGGTGTCGCACGCACGGCCATGTTGGCATTGAGCAGACGTGTCATCGGGGTGCCGGTGACAAAGTTGTCGGCCGCCGCCGCAATCAGGGGAGCGCTCTCCGCGCAAGCACTGGCGACACCCTGTGGATTGGCCGGGCTGTAGTAAACAGACAGACCATCGCGGTAATTGGTCGTGATGTAGCCGACAGCATGCTGACTCTTGGCGAAATCGCCCGGTTTGAAGGTGGTCGACCCCACCACGCAATCCACGATGAACGTCTTGAGATTGGCTTCCAGGTAAGGATCGAAATTCGCCACCCTCTTACGCATGGATAAGAGTAGCCGCAACGGGCTGGCATAGCCCTGTGCCGACAAGCTGATGTAGTTGCCATCGACCCCTGAAAACGCCGTTTCCACCTTGGTGGTGATGCTGCGGGTGATCGTTGAAATCACGGCTCCCGGATAGGCGATGCCGATGGGAACACCGTCCACAGCGGTCACGGTTCCGGTGTAGATGTCTTCCAGTTGCACGCGGGCCTTGGGCACCGCCAGTGCGAAGTAGGTTACTAGCAGGATCAGGACGATGGCCGGGTTAAATCCCTTGCCACCGCCCGCAGGCGCCAGGACGCCCTGCGCCACGACCCACAACAGGGTGATGAGCAGCCCCAGCCCTGCTGCACTGCCGATGCCCAGCGTACCGTTGTTGGACAGAATTGGATCGGCGAACAGCATCGCCACTGCTTGCAGCACGGCCCGGAAAGTACCCAGGTCGCCGAGGACGTAGATGGTGACTTCCATCTTTCACGCCTGACTTCGTAATTGTGTGGTGACCCACTGCCCGATCTGATTGAACCGGTCTGTGTCACCACTCAGGTGAACATCAGTCGCATCTACCAGGATGGAAAGCCAGAGTCCTTTCTGGAAGAAAAGCCCAATACCGATTAGCTTCACCACGAACCCATTCTCTGTCTTGAAGGGGTTCATCGTGCGGGCGTAGCCACCATGATGGCCGGGTTCGAGGCGGTGACCATCTTGGCATACTCCTTGGCGGCCAGGACACGATCTGTCTGGTTTGCGAGTGCCAAGCGCAACCCCATCACTTCCTGTTCAAGGGAAGCGATGGCTTTATCCATCTCGGGGGGGCGAGTCACATTCTTCACACCCGAGAAGGTCTGCTTGGTGGCAGTGATGGCGGCTTCCCCTAGCCGGATCGCCAACTCGTCGGCGATGACGGGAACGAGCTGGATGGCCACAGCTTCGACCGCGCCGGGGGAATGCTGCACATCGCGCAAGAGCTTGAGCGTGGGCACGCTTACCGCATTGATGAAGCTGCGTTGCGCTGCGGTAAAGCAGGCGGCGGTCGTGCAGGACTTCAGGTTACTGATCAGAGAGTCGGACTGGGCGCCCGCATTCGCCCCTGTCGGATCCCCGAAGAGCACCCGATTCACATGCCCCACTGTGCCATCGAATGCAATGATGGCCGAACTCGGCGCCATGCAATCCGCATCGCCACCGCATGAGAGGATTTGCAATACGCGTGTTCCCGCAGTCGAGCCTTCCCTGAGATCAGCCAAGGTAAGGGTCGACGCGAACACCGTCCCCGTTTCCGGCTTCACCTTGCCCGTGCCGGCATCGGTAGTGTCCGCTTGGCCACCTGGCATCACCACCGTCCCCGTCAGGCTCATGATGATCTCGTTGGCCCGCACCAGATTGCCTTCCTCTGCCGCCGGATTGCCCAGCCATTGCCCTGCGTTGGTCTGAGATAGCGCTTTCCAGACCAGGTTTCCGCCCGACGGGTTATCCGCCGCCGAGGCCCGCGCCTGTGAGTTCGGTGACGAAAATATCTTGCCGATGCTGTCAAAAATATCCGTCACTGCCCCCTTGGCCGATTCCACCAGCGTGGCGGAGTTATTCGCCTGGGTGCTGCGTGCATCCGGACTGGCGAAGGTCTGCACTACCTGGTTGGCGATCTGGCAGGTGTTCTTGAACAAGCTGTTCAACTGTTGAATCTTGTTCTGGAAGTCCTCCATGATCTTTCCGAGCTGGGGATTGATGCTGTCGATGGCCAGCTTGAACAGCGCGCCGGCAGCGTTGGCGGCGATCTGCCGGAACAACGCCGCGAGCTGGTCCGCGTTGATGAACGAGAACGAACCCCCGTAGAGATCGATGCCACCACACCCCGCTGAAAACCGGGGCGGATCGAACGTCACCAGGTTGATATTACGCACCGGCATCCGCACCCCGACCCCGCCCCCGACAAAACCGCCGCGCGTCTGGCTGGAATAGGCAGCCGGCGTAGTCGCGGTCGCCATGAACATGCCCTCCAGGGCGTCCTGAAGACCGGCGGAGGCTGTAGATGAATAGGCCGTGATCATCACGATGGCGGTGAATTTCTTGAACCGCATGGTCAATACCTTCCCTTGAGCTTGTCCTTGAGCAACTTCACCCATTCCGCTGGGTCTTGGCCGCTGACGCCAGCACCTCGGGTGTCATCCGCCTTGAGCACGCCCCGGTCATAGCGCCGCACATCGGCGAGCAGTTCCTGGGGCAGCAGTTCCTCGCGCTCGGCTGCCACCAGCATCCGTTCCTCAAGCTGCGTCTGGGCCATCATGCCTTGCGAGACCACCAGGAAATGGTTGGGCGGTGACACCAGCACGGTGGTGGGGGTCATACGCACGTTGAGGGTTCCTGACTGCCCCAGGTCGGGTACCCAGGCGGGGATGTTGGGCAACCCTTTGCCGTCCAGGGAGATGTACTTCACAACGAAGCCATGCTTCTTGCGCATCGCCTCGATGGTTTCGGCATGGACTCGGCAATGCTGGCAGCGCGAGTCGAAGAACACCCACAGCCCGGCCACGGTGGCCAGGTGCTTGAGCCCCGCATCCGCAGCCTGGTCGATGCCGTTGAGGAACGACGACTTGGCGAACGATGCGATGGGCACCCGGTTGTTCTCGTCCAGGAAGGGATCGGAATACACCACCCGCTGCGACATTTCGGCGAAGCGCTGCGACTTGTCCATCGCCAGGCGCTGAGCGTAGAGGTAGGCCTCGACGTTCTCGCGCGTGGGGTTGTCGATGGCCCGATCCAGCAGCACCGGCATCTGTTTTTTCAGCCATTCAACAGACAACGGCTCAGTCTCTTTCGGCTTGGCCGGCAGCGGCGGCATCGACATCGGCGGCAGCTGCACCGGGCGCTCTTTCGGATCCTTGTACCAGAACCACCCCTCTTCCTTGCCCTGGAAAAATGGCTGCCCCGCCTGGTCAGCACCGGCGGGAACAGCAAGACCCATCAGAAGAAGGGTGGAAGCAACAGGAAGGAGTGCTGTTGCACAGGCAATGGCCTTCGCGAGGGTGCCACTGAACTGACTCGTGGAAGTACGTTTCACCATAGCGCCCTCGCACTCGCCACGATGTCCTGATGGGGCACGAACCCCCAGTAGCGGCCGTCATAGGCACGCGGGAGCGTACCGATGAAGAGATAGTGCCCTTGGGGAATGACGACGCGACGATCAAAGTAGCCCGAGGGTTTCTGGAGTTTGGCCAGCAGATCCAGCGGGCCGATCCGGCGGCCGTTGACGTAGAACATGTCGTCCTTGACCAACAGTTCATCGCCCGGAATGCCCGCGATCTGCTTGATGACCAAGATGCCTTCGAAGGACGGCCCCATCTTGCCCTTGGGATAGAACCCCGCCAGTTCACCGCGATGAATCCGGGTCGGCTGCGCATGGTGGATGAGATATGCGGTCCAGGGCAGGCAAGTCCGCTTCTGGAGATCCAGACCGAGGGTGTAGTGCTGTGAGACGACGCTGGTGGCCCAACCCGCCAGAGGAAACGCCAAGGTGATGATGAGCAGCGCCTGGATGCCGATACGGACACGCGGGTGCGCCGTGCCCCAGGCCAGCGCCTTATTCGAGGGCGACGCCAACACGATCCGCCACCTGTATGGTGATGTCCGCTTCCGCCGGCCAGGCCACGGCTACGGCGGCATTGATGACGATGACACCACGGCTGCGGTATTCCCCCAGCACGCCATCGAGCTGTTGGGCCATCTGCACACCGGCCGCTGACGCCTGTTGCGGTGTGACGCCAGGCGTTGCCATGACACGACGCATGGCGGTATTCACAATCCGGTTCGAGTCCAGCACCACCAGCCACGTCCCCTGCTGGGCAACCGGCGCCAATCCAACCTTTCCCCCGTACTGCGCCAGCACGTAGACCACGAAGGCGGACACCGCCAGCGCAATCAACGCGGCGGCCAGGAAGCCGACGCCATTGCCCGTTATAGCAGGCACGGCAGGCGCGGCAGGCGTGGCGGCAACCGGGTCAGGCTCTTGCAGGCCAGGTGGGTCGCCAGCAGGCTGGGGAGGTTGACCGTACAACGCCACCCCCTTACTTCACGTCTTCCGGCTGCTTCTTGCAGAAGCGGAAGACCATCAACATCGCCGCCGCCCCAAAGCAGACCCCGGCAATCCCGGCGGATACCGTGCTGGCGTCACCCCCAGACGGCAGCGTCAGAATGCCGGCCGCCAACAACACACCCAGGATGATCCAGTCGCGCCGGGTGTTACTGGCATTCCCGGCCTTGCCTTGCACACTCGCTTCTTGTTCCTGCATGTTCCACTCCTGTTCAGGTCAGTTTTCCGCCGGCTGGCCGGCGATGAATGCCTCGATAGCCGTCGTCACGTTCTCACCGTGTTCGATGGCATCGAGGATGGCGTTGCGCTCCGCGCCCTTGGTCGAGAAGAGCACCTGGGTAAAACGGTCGGTGATGAGGCGCACCACGCCCCAATCGTTTTCCGACCGCTTGATCATGATTTCCGAGTATTTGCCGGGCAGCGTATGCACCGACTTGATGACATTGACCCCGTAAGGCTCGATGTTGAATTGCTTCGATTCGATGGCCGCGTCGATGGCTTCGGAACGTTGCTGGAGCACGAGCTGCCAGGCGCTGTTCTGGTAGATCGCGCGTGCGTTGGGCGACGTGAACAGGTCCGCGATGTTCTGGGTGACGATCACGATGGCCCCGTCATATTTCCGGGCGCGCCGGTAGGCGCCTTCCATCGCCTTGGCCATCGTCGGGTCATCGAGCAGATCCCATGCCTCATCGACGACCAGAATCTTCTTGCGCCCCCGCGTCAGGTACATCTCGTGATTGATCTTGGCGACAAGTTGCAGCAGGACGACTTGCTGCAAGGTCCGCTTGGACTTCAGCTCCTCCAGTTCGAGCACCACGAAATCCCGGTCGAATTCCAGGTTGTTCACCCCATCGAACCAGTGGCTGTAGGAACCCAGTCGCGTGAACGGAAAAAGTTGACGGCCGATGTCGCGAATCCGGTTGTCGTCCTGGACGTTGCACCAGTCGGACACTTCCGACACCGTCATGGTGTTGCCGTAATGGTTCCAGACGCTCTTGATGGCCTCTTCAAGAATCGCCAGGCGGTAATCGTCCAGCCCGCCCTCGGGTGCTGCCATCTTGGCCAGCGTCGCCTTGAGCAGATCCATCTCCTCGTCGATGTCGATGACATGGGTGAACGGGTTGAGACAGATACGGCTCGATTCCGAGAACTCGATGAACTCCCCACCCACTGCCCGATTAAGCTTCAGATAGGAGCGGCCCAGGTCGATGGCCCAGCACTTCGCACCCAACGCCAGGTAGTCAGCAATCAACATCTGCATGACGAAGGACTTGCCGGAGCCGGCCTCGGCCATGATCACGGCGTTGTAGTTGGTGGCCGAGTCGTAGAGATCGAACAGCACGGGCTCGCCCCGGCGTGACACGAACACCGAGGCGCCGCCCCTGCCCGTCCCGGTCCAGTCGCCGAATATCGGCAGGAACTGAATGGCATGCGACACCGCCATCGTTTGAAACCGAAACAGGTTGGTGATGGCGCGGCGAGACGTGTTGAGCGGGAGGATGGCATCCCAGAGAGGACGCAGGATGCGTTTGTCCTCACGCATGTCGAAGCCGAGCGAGGCCTGATACGCGGAAAGGCCCGCCACCAGCTTGTCCAGGCGATCCGAATCTCGGCAGAACACGGCCAGGGTCAGATTGATTTCGACCAGTACGGCGCCCGCGCCTTCGATCTCGTGCATCAGCGTATCGAAGCCGGCCTTCTTGTAGCTGATCAAGGGAATCAGATTCACCATCGGGCCATAAGCCTGATGGTTGATCATCGTGTGGCGGCGGCGGACATCCCCGATCTTCTTGACCTGATCGGGGTAATGCAGCGTGAGCATCAACAGGAAAGGTTCAGTGATCTGGTTCGCCAGGCCGGCCGGATCGCCGATCAGATGGCTCATGACCCCCAGGCTGGTGCGCTTGGGGTACCACTTCACCGACATGAGCTTGCCGAAATAGTGGTCGTGGAAACCCAGCCTGCGCGATTCATCGGCGATCACATCGCCAGGGCCATAGACCTGCTCCCGGATCGGCCGCATGTCGTCATACCAATCCTCGTTGGCATCGTAAACATGGGTGATACGTCGAAGCAGCTTGAGATAGCCATGCGGGCCAAGGGGCTCCAGGAAAAGTCCGGCGGACTTCAGCCCCCCGGACAACCTCTCGGCAGCTTCATGCGCCTCTTTGACCTGGCCCTGGTCAGGCATGTCCGAGCACGGAATCTTGATGGTGACGATGATGGTCTTGCTATTGAGCAGCACACCGGAACGCGCGACCAGCGGCCGATCCTTGCCTGCCAGGATGAAATCCCTGCGCTTGGTCGTCATGGCGGCCAACAGATCGTTGTCGCAGGACGCCTTGTTTGCGGCATAGCGGTCGAGGGGTTCCTCAACATCCGGACTCGCGAAGATGCCGATCTGAATGAACGTCCCCGGCGGCATGGCAATCCCCAAAGCCGAGCGGAACCGATCCACCGTGCCTTCATCGCCACCGATCATGGCGGGCTTGCTGGCGAAACAAGCGCCCAGGTATTTCTCACCGGTATCTTCATCCGCGCAGAAAAATACCTGGTAGCCCGTGTCACACCCCCTGACGCTCAGGCGTTGCCAGGGCGTGCGGTTTTGACTGGCAGAGTTCGCCTGGCCGCCGGAGTCGGCGCCAGGCAAAACCGATGACAAGAACCCGAACACGGGAGGCTTCTCGTCAGAGGGTGGCGGCAACGACGGTATTCAGCACGCCAGGGCCGTAGTAGGTCGCGATGGACACACCGACACCCACCACCACCGGCATCAGCGATTGTTTGACGATCGTGATCCCCAGGCCAGTGCCCAGTGCGCCAAACGCGAACAGCTTGCCGAGCGAGCCTTCCATCCAGTCTTTTACAAGGGTGGATACCGACGAGAAAGTGGCATCCGCACCGGCCAGGGCGGGCTCGGTGACTGCCAAACACAGAGCGGCGAGAACGAACAGTTGAATGTGTTGCTGGTTGAACTTCATGCGTACATCTCCAAGAGACAAAGTAAAAATCGCCATTTGTTTGCTAAAGACCGCCTAACGACCGCCCAGCAAGGCATCGCCGGCCTGCGGCAATGCCGCTTCCGGAATGCCGGTGACAGCCTGTGGCGAAGAAACAGGCTGAACAGACCCGACCCGACCGGACTCAGGCCGGTCAGGTAGAGTGGGTTGCGCGCTCGGCGTCACCATCAGGTGCGGAATGACCGGACGCGAACCCGTGAACTCCGCTTTGCCGAACGACCATTTGCGTGGCTGGATTTCTGTGAAGAGGTAGCTGGGCCAGTGCAAATCCTTCTTGCTGTCCTCCCAGGGCGCGATCCAGATGCGCATGACCTTGGCGGGTTCCAGAATGGGGAGCGGCAGATTTGGCGACGCTGACTGAGCGATGGGGAGATGCAGGGGCAACGGCAGCGCGGGCGGCTTGTCTCTGGCAGCCTTCTCGGTCTGGCGGGAGACCAGGCCGGAGCCATCATCGAAGGCCGCCTGCGAGGTCTGGGCCACGCTTCTTTTTACTGGCGCTGCTGTTAGCGAATCACGGTCCGGGGTGGTGTCATGGGTGGCGTCATCGGTAGCGCGGTAGACCTGTAACGGGCTTTTGCACATCACGCCGTCCGGCATACCGGGACAGGCAAATTCAGCGTGGTTCGCCGTGTTCAAGACGTTGGCGCAGCCAGTCAGCATCAAAACGAGGGTCAGTGGCAACAGGCGGATGGGGTTCATTTCTTGGCGCCCTTGGCGGCGATGGTGTCCCTCGCGGAGTCATGAGCAAAACCGCGCAGTGAGAGTTGAATGCCACGTAGCGTCACGATGCTGACCTTGCGGCCGGCATCCACCTCGATGACCGGAAACATCTCCTTGGCCATGTCGAGATAGAACTGGGCGACCATCTTCGAGGCTTCGGAAATGCCCTTGCCGACGCCGGCCTGAGCCGCCGCACCCATATCGATCGACTGGTATTGGGCGGAACTCCCCGGCGTGACGTTGAGCTGGGGCACCTGGCTCGGCGCGATGGCTTGGCCGAATCCGGCCAGAAACCCGGACACCAGGCTCTTGGCGATCATCGACCCCTGCTTGGAGACCAGACGGCCGCGCATGCCGACCTTGCCATCCTCGCCAACCGCATAACCTTCCAGTTCCGCCTCGATCACCCGGCCATCCTCGCGCACGCAGGAAAGCGTCTCGGTGCGCAGTTGGGCGCGCTCCGTGGCCAGCACGCCGTGCCCGCCGATCACCAGGAAGCACTCCCGGATGTCCCCATCGCCCATGCTCATCAGGTTGGGGATAAGGGATTCGCTCTTGATGCGCACCAGGGCCGGGACCGGCTGCTTCTGGGTCACGCTCGATGTCGGCGCATCCATGCCGTTGAGCAACACCCCCTCGAACACCGCGCCGGCTGGCAGGTAGGGCATCGGGGTGGATTCCTGGCTGGCAGCCTGGCCAGGCGTGTCCGATGGGATGGCGCCCACGACTCGCAAGCGGATCTTGGCTGGCTCTGCCGCCGAGGTGGATGGCAGGGGCGCATCGGAGAATGCCGAATGCTTCGATGCCGCTGGATTTTGAAACTGCACTGACTGAGGAAACTGCGCTGGCAGCGGCGCATCCAGCGAGGGGACCGGCAAGCCGGGAGCTGGCAGGCCGGCTTTCCCCGTTTTCATCGCTTCCAGGTCGCGGCGCAACTCCGCGACTTCACGCACCACTTCAGGGTTCAGCCCTGCCTGACCGGGGACGTCCCCTTCCAGCTTTTTAAGGAGTGCGGCGTTCT
>Ga0210044_10004597_pt1 | contig 19183 bp, 20 predicted proteins | sample CryGey13umfilter_2_FD_183959 | JGI IMG/M metagenome (GOLD analysis project Ga0210044, IMG submission 183959) | Groundwater microbial communities from aquifer in Utah, USA - Crystal Geyser 4/9/14 3 um filter (SPAdes) (version 2) | ecosystem: Environmental > Aquatic > Deep subsurface >... | reverse complement strand
GTTCCAACAAAAGACTCCGGCATTGACCGGAGTTTTTTGTGCGCGCAATAAAAAACCCGCTGAAAAGTGCTTTGCGGGTTTTTGGGGGTCCCTAAAATACCGGAACTGCTGTCTGGTGGGATAGGTACCCTTGAACTTTCCATAACAACAGGCCTTCTAGAAGACCTCAATTCAAAATACTCACCGTAATACTCACAAAAAGTCGCGCTTGCACATCTACAACCAAGTCCAGCAGCCGAATTGTAGACTATCTTCCCTAGGATCAGAAATTTCAATCCCATGCTCAGCACTACTTCCAACTGATAGCCTTGTGACTGAGAGCCGAGTGCAGTGTTCACTGAATAAATTGCGAAGCTCTAGCAATCACTACCAACCGAGCAGCTCGCTTCTTTCCGGTAGAGATCCTTCAGGAGGAAACTCAAACAATTCCGGATCGATTAAGAAAAACTCTTCTCGTTTAGGGATCCCAAATACATAAAAATATGTATCTTCATTAAGGTCTTCTGCTGCACGACCCAGAAACTGGTTAATTCTCCCGTTTAGTCGCGAAACTCTTACTTGAGGGCTTTCATTTGCAGACTGTATTGCAAATCCTATCTGGTCAATGTCAGAAAGACCGTGTCGCCTTTCAAGCTCCAGTCGTTGCACTCGCATATCAGTGAATGAACAACTCAAAGCATTTGCCAAGCGCCTTACGAATAAATGAATGCGCCTGCGAGGCAAATTTATGGCTGCAAAACCACACCTCCGACGGGAAAAATCCCACTCCTCTTCCCTTCGACCATAAGTGCCGAAAAGAGAAGTACTGAGTTTATATCCGCGAGCTTTATAGACAGTCAATGGATACCAGCCAGAACCAAAAGGGCTTGCCGCGTGAAGAACTTGGTTTGATACTTGATGGCAAACCCCATCGATGCCATACCAAGGCACAGTACCGAAGGCCAGTCTATCGTTTGGAGTGACCAGGCAAGATGCGGGCCCCATTTCCAACCCTTTGGCAATGGGCCCCTCGCCTTGAGTGTCAGGGCGGAAATCACCATGGCAATACCAAAAGCTTTCATTATTGCCTTCTACTGCAGCGATATCTTGATACTGGTTCGCTCGTGGATCATAGGAGGTCACCCATGTGTGATCCACAATCGAATTTCTCACAAAGGCAGGGGTGATCCATGCATATATCATATTGAAGTTCTTTCTAGATGTTCTCATGCCCCACACCGATATCCTCGAGATCTGGCTGCTGTTTCAATAGCCATCAACTTTTCTCCACAGGGCGCTGCTCTGATAAGAATGTCTGCTGCGCTCCAACATATGATGATAAGTGAGCAGTTCAATAAATAGGTAGGCTGTGTAGGATATCGAACAGTCTCATAGAGCCACTCCCGACTTCCGAATCAGTCAATTTATTTCGTACCGATATTGAGTCGGACTGAGATTATTCTCTAATAGCAGCCATGGATCTTCATGCGTCGTGACAGTACCGCCTTTAGCAATCCACTGTCCTCCATCATGCTCCAGGCAAATTCTGGCAACCAATACAAGTGCTGAATTTTCCTCATTACGCCGAATGTGACCGACCTCTCCATGCGTAAGTATTACTGACAAACCTTCCCCTGTTGTACCCTTCACCTCAATGAATCTAAAATCTGTGCCTTTAGTTGCGAGAAGGTCAAAAGGCTGAGATGAAGACTTATCAATAACGGACCAACCATTATCCTCGTATAGCGCTCTCGCTATTTTCATAGCCTGAAGTTCAACAGCACGTCGCTCTGCCTGTGACAGTCCGAAACCTTGCCCTCGAGTAGTGCTTACTGGATCTTTTAATGCTGGGGCAATATCTATGCCTTCAAACAGCGTCTGAACCTTAATCGGATCCAGCCTGATCATTGAAAGCTGAGAAGACACGCCATCACCACTTACAGCGCATAATTTCACTGCCTGCACAGAAACGGGGACATTTAATCGAGAGAATTCCTCGATAGATGCAACGAACGAACGAACCTCCGCAACAGTCTCATTGGGCTCTGAAAATTCTTCCGAACACTTTCCGCACTTCCATTTTGGTTTCATCGTGAGTCGTTCACGGATATCCGTCGAATCACATTTCGGACACCTTCTATGGATTTTGGCATCCAGAGTTTCAGAAATATCGGCAATAGTTCCGACACCGATGATTTCATTTTCTTTGCGGAGGATGACTGAATCTCCTACGGCAACATTCCGGTGATTCGGAACAAAACTGTCGTAGTGATATGCCTCACCAGTGGAATCTTGATATCCATCAATCCCCTTTGAGATCCGAGTGTCATCTGATTTCTCGAGTAACAGCCAATAGTTCATATTTTAAAATTCCGGAAGGTATAGTTGGTGGCGATCAACAGCCTCAAACACTCAAAGTTTGTAGAGCCCCTCCTGATGGGCCTTTTCCAGCAACTGCATAAGAATGACACATTGTTTCTCTGATGGAAGTTTCCCGGGAATTTGAGCCGCAATTTTCATAATTCCAATCTCCTTTGAGGTTAGTAGTTGTCTCGACTCCATACTCTTGCTCAGTTCGTACCATACGTTCCCGGTAATTCCGATCACATGACGCTGCGCTTCTATACCGTTATCAATCTTCTGTACCTGTTTGGCACTCTTTTCTTCTGACCTCACCTCATCCTTCGAAACAAGGCTATTCCAGAATGCCTCTGAAAGAGATTTCGAAATTTTGTCGCACTCACCTACAAGTCTTGTCCAACAACTTTCTTTCTTCGCCCATTCTGAAATATTCGATATCCCCTGCGGAGGACGTATGATGTCTTCATTCACAGCAGTCGAAATTTTCTCCAGCGCTTCATTCAAAATGGCATCGATAGATTGACAGTCCCAAATTCTAATAAAATCGACAAACAACCCTTTCCTCTTGGTAATTTCTTCTAGCATCGCAAGGGTATACGCAACAATATTTGCCCGGTATCCACCGTTATACCAGGTCTGGTTTGACACAAGCTTTTCGGTTGCACGAAAGAGAATCGCTCTTGCAATAGCTTGTTTAAAATATAGCTCATTGAAGTTGTCAGATGACTTCTCCCACTCCTGCCCAATTCTCTGAGCATATCGTGCAAAGTTTTTCTGCCCCCCAAGGTTGACCCACTTGGGGTGGTCATCAAACACGTTTTCAAACTTAGCCAAATCTGTCTTCGTAAACATTTGCTGCTTCGGATATTCCAATTTGAAGCGCTTTTGTTCGGCCGAAGTTAACTTAGACTGGGCATCAATATATTGGCCCCTCGCACGCTCATAGAACCATTTAGTTTCTCTTTGCGCCCCCTGCTGAGCTGGAGCCCATATACGCTTGGAGAAATCAGCCATTCGCACATGGAAAGGATGATTAGAGAAAAAGTCTGCAGCGTTTACTCGATTCTGAGTGTTCGCATATTCAGAAATCTTTGGAACAATTATTTCGCTCTGCTCATTATCGATAACTGAAAGCTTCATCTGAACAAAAACCTGAGACAAGTCAGCCTTATCTCGACGTTGCGTATGGAAAAGTGAGGCTGTTGTCTGGCCGCCATTCACAATCTGCAGGTCTGTCATCCTGATAATCTGCAATCGACCATCCTTGAGGCGGGTTTCTACTTCCTGTGCGGTCGCCGTGATTCCATTATTGTAGGCAAAGAACATCTGTGGTTCCGTCAGGATAGTTGTCTTAATCCCTTTGTTAACCTGCCCCCTAGCCTGAAGGAATGTTCGAACGTTTTGCTCCAAGAGTCTTGAGCTATATCGATCATATAGTGAGGCCAAGATTGTTGCAGACATCACAATTAGAAATGATTGGTACGAGTCTGAACCCAAGTTGGCTGGCAAACAATCGACTCCCTCACCAAACATTTCCACAAAATCAATATCGAGCGCTTCCTTATGCCCGCGGGAACTTCGCTGTCGCTGAAAACGAGCCATATCCCAAATATGGTATGTCGCTCGAATTCCGTTGATTTTGTTATTTTCATAGACGTTAAAGCGGTCACTTAGAACCCGTTCAGAAACCAGAAAGAAATTCACTTGTTGGATTGAGCCCCCTCTGTCACAGATCTGCCGAACCAGCCCATATTCCGGAGTTGTTACATCCGGCTCAAGTTTTCCTGAAAGACTGGCTTCAAAGAAATTAACTGCACGTTTAAAAGTAGAATCGATAACTGTCTTGGTTAAAGTCTCTAGCTCTCGCCTGCTTTCAAAGTCCGCTATGAATATATCCAAAGCCCCTTCGTCATTAAACCAGTACCCATCTACGCGCATTCCTTTGGGCGCTCGAAAATGGCAGTGTTCAAAACCTTCTACAAATCCAGTTTCAATCAACTCGTTCGAAACGGCATCCATGAATGCTTCGAGCTGGTATGTGCTTCCGGCTTCAGCCTCAGCTAAAGTTTCCTGTCTGAAATCATGAAAAAACTCTTCAACTGTTAATTCCATTACGACCTCCACAAATCCCTTCAGCAGGACACTTGAAGTTTTCAATGCTCTCTAATTTAATCTCATAGCTGAGCTTCGAAATACCTTCTGGAATCTTAGACCGCACTAGCTTCGGAAAATCATTCTCAACTCGATAAGTAAATGAGTGACTGACAACAAATGTTGGAACATCGTAATCTGGCAATGGGGCGTAAGAGTGGGCGGATAGTTTTCTGTCAAACTCCTCAATAGCCTGAGCATCATCCAATCTTCCCTGAACCTCAGACACCAATTGATTCAATGAACGTGCAGAAGCTGATCCCTCCAGCTTGCTCAATTTATAAATTCTGAGAAATAGATTTTCGTTTAGTGACTCCAGCTGGTCTTCGGAGGAAATCCGAACGCTATTACGTTCCAAGCCAGACAGAGACTTAACCTCCACTGCCGTATTCTCAAAAATAAAGTCTTGATGAGATCTTTCTGGCCCCATCCAAGCATTCACGGCCAATGTCACAGAACGTGAATCCATTAGCTCCAACAAAAACACAAGTTCTGCAAATAGGCCTTGCACCTCTTCGTCTGACAAGCGCTGGCTGCGACCTGACATAAAAGCTTTCCAACGCCGGATATGCGCCAAAGCCATGGCAAGAGAACTTGTAGCATCGCCTACATGTTCCAATGCTTTAGAAAGTGTCTTGCACAACCCAAAGAATAGGTCTCGATCAGCCTGTGCTTCAAGTGTCAAAACGAGCCTTTGACAACTATTTTCAGCTCTGAGATCAACAACTATCCCCGTCACGACTATTGTATTTTGATTGAATAGGGCGGAGTGATTCCCTTCAAGTTCCATAATAAATAAACATGAACCAGAAACATCTCTCCCCCAATAACACGGAACAGGCATTTTTCCGGGAACGAGTTTTACGTTATATCCCGAGCTAGGAACAACAATCTCATCCCATGGTGTCTGTTCAAGCATCATAGTCCTCTTCATCATCAGGATCGTCTGGCTCCCCATGCATTCGATCAAGCCACACTTTATTAGCTACAACTTCAATTTCAGTTTCGTAATGCCCTGGAGGAAAGCTAACGCCAAAAGCAGCAATAGGCCCCTTAACTCGCGTTTCGTCATTCGGCCTCAGGCTGTGAATCATCAGCAGTGGCTTCATTCGAATTTCCCGAAAATGTGTATCGGAAGGTGCCGACTTGTTATCTGCTGCTGCTAGAGCTCTTGCAGCAGCCTGCTCCATTTCGGAAAGCCCAAGCTTTTCATCGCCACGTGACGCAACCCTATCCTTATTGAGGTGCCATGTACTGCCAGATAGTCCTCCTGTCGCGCGAATTTGATCGTTCAGCTTAAAAGATTCAGCATTTCCTCCTCGAGGCGAAATAAGAAGGACATCTCCGACAGGCTGTTTCTCAGAAAGAGTTCTTAGATAAGCCACAATATCGGCCTTTCGAGGACTGAAATCACTATGAGTATTAAATTTCAGAAGAAAGTCCTCGATCTGCTCCACAGCCACATTTCGGATGATGACCCCCTTGGATGTCTCCTCGATAACCCCTCCTCCGAATCCATTCCTCCAAGCCTTTTCAATAAGTTCGAAGTTTCCAGAATTGACGTCCCGGTCCGCAGAGACGATATAGCTCTCCAACAATCGTCCACTGAAGTTTTGCCGGAACTTGACCTTCTCACCGGCCCTCATCTTGTTTGAGGCCGTAATCAAAAGGCTATCCGGGTGAGCCAAAACATAAAAACCGAATTGTCTAGGGCTCAAACCATCCCGACGCATCCTTTTCACTTGCTGTGTTAACTCATCGGCAGCGCTCGCAATATGCGCATACCAATTGATTGAATCTCTTGAAAGGTATACACGACACAGATCCTCAAAATTTGGCCGATAGCCAAACCATCTACCCATTTGCATGAGCGTGTCATACATCTTGGTATTCCTGTACATGTAACTAACCGTCAAACCTTCGATAGTGAGGCCTCGTGAAAGACTTAGCCCTCCAATCGCGATTGCTGTCAGCCCTACGTTCTCATCTTCGTACTTGGAATAGTTGAGCGTTTCATCGCTCTTGCTGTTGATAACAAAGATTTTAAGGTGCTCAAAGGCGCCATAAAGTTCCTCCTTAACTTGGCTCCAAGTAAATCCTGCATTCTGATACTGAGCGTCATATGCATCACGCAGTTCTTTCATGTACAAGTTCTTGGATGAAGATTCCTCGGGCATCATGTAGTTTGCTTTCACGGCATCACGAATCCTCTTCTCTCTGAGGCTAATGAAGTCACGAACGACCTTCTGTATAGGTACAAATCGCGATACATTGATCATCATTGAGCAGTGCTTATGTTTTTGACCTCTTAAGTTACGGATAGTCCGTGCAACTATAAAATCATTCAGCGCTCTGTACAGGCTCGGTGGTAAATCAGGGACTTCAAACTCTCTTTTATGAGAGTGAGGAATGAAGTTTTCACAATCATCAATCTCAGAAATAACATGCTTGCTTGTCTCATCGTTTAGAAACACCTTCTCAGCACCGAAATATGTGGTGGGTGCATCCAAGCAATAAATAAAATCTCTAGGAAATAGTTCCTCCCGGACTTCCTCATCATAAGTATCTGGGTTGATAAATATGTTTGCAAATGGCGTTGCCGTATATCCTACATAACAGGACTTCGCAAAAAGACTGAGAATCCGGCGAATCATAGCGTTCGTCCGAGTTGGATCAAGATCCTCTTTATTGGTATTGATTGATGCATTATCAGCCTCGTCATCAATCATTAGCATCGGAACATCTGAGATACGTCCATCACCTTCTGCATTCAACTCACGCAGCCATTTATGCAACGAAGTTAAGGTGGTGACATTTTTCTTGATAATAAGAATGATAGGTTTGCTGAAGTCGTTAATGCTCCAACCACTTTGCTCTGCTGTATCCTTATTGAAGTCCTCGTTGATGTTCGTCAGGGTTGCTGGATGAGGGTAGCCTCTGGCCAGACCGACACCGATGCTTTTCCGGTCTTCCGGATCACTTGATCTTCCGATAAATGCCTCATCGATACGTTCTTGAGTTTGCTTGCGAAGATTGTTGTGAATACCGGCAATAACAATAATAAATTTGTATCCCGCGTCTGCGGCCCGAGCTATCAGGCCCGTATAGTTTGCAGTTTTTCCAGACTGGACATGGCCTATTACCAAGCCCCGCCTATTCCAGCTGGTTCCCTCGCTGATTGGATCCTGAAGATGGCCTAAAATCCGGCCAGTTACATCACTCAAAGATTGAACCATTTGAGGTGGCCATCCCTCGTGCAAGAGGAACTGCTCATACGCGCTGCTATATGTCCAGTTAATGTCTTCCCTTTTGGATATCCATTGTTCGTCATGTTTGGCTTCAGTATCCACCAGCGAGACGCCTGCTCCCATGCGCGTCACAACAGAAATCATCGCCTCAGTAACTACATTCTGCAGATCACCGTCATAGTTAAATATTGCCGCCATTTGGTTAGCTTTATCCTCAACCTCATCTCGAGTTGGGACTTCTGGCAAATTCGCCAATGCGGAAATCAGCGAGTTAGTGAAGTTCCTTGCGAGAAAATTTATGTTTTCAGTCATTACAAGGCCTCTCTTGAAAATCTCTCAGCGACTTCTATCTGACCATCAAAAAGGTGGGTCGAACGCACAACTTGCATAAACACCTCACTGTCACCTCCCCCATCACCAAACAGCATATTTTTTAGCTGCTGCAATCGATCGATAACGTCTGACTCATCGTTCAACACTTGCCCGACCTCTCTTGGATTAGTTGAATAATCCGAGTAAATCATTTCAACAGGGAGCGAAGTGGCTACTGACTCCATCAGAACCTTCAACCCACGGATGTCTTCCGATGAAAGCTTTTCTTCAAGAGACTGAATGAGAGGGTGCTGCATGTTAATTGCATATCTGATACCGGAATGGTCAGCATATCTTTCCCACACAGGGGCTTGAGTTTCCTGAAAAAGCCTCTGGCCTCGACCACGATGCACAGTAATACTTCTCCCGAGTATTTTCTGAATAATCTGTCTAAGACGCTCCCTGACGGCGTACGGCGGCCTTGCACGAGACTTCCTAATATCTATGGTCCAAGCTGCATCAAGGCTATTTGAAAAATCAATCTGAACCCTTGCAAGCTTTGTTGCCTCTCCTTTGGGGACTAGGCGAAACCAGTCCCCCCAAGCCATCAGACGTCCATTTCGATAAATGTATGCGCCTTGATTGGAGATAAAATCACTACGATTCTGGTAGTAGTCGTATTCAGATGCGGATAATCGACTGTGGTGAGGAAGAATATATGGCTGCATCACAACAGCCTCATCCCCTACCCAAACTGTTTCTTCCGGCAACATTTGGGTCGCAGAATTTTTTCTACAGAACGGGTCAAAGGCAGTCACAGGATGACCATTAATCCTGATAGATATTTTTTTTCGCCCTTTCACATCCCCCGAAAGAAATCGATGAAATACCAACGACAGGTGACGCTCAAGATGACCAAGCTTTTCATTTACGATTTCATCACGTTTCTGTCCTGACTCATCTTCAGATAGTCGATCTAGATCACGCCATATCACAAGCGTTCCGGTACTTTCAAGCAAATCTACAAATGGCTCGTCAACGATATCGCCAGAATCAAGCACCGTGATATACCAATCATCCAACTGTGCAAGATTCCATTCTGCACCACATAAATTGCCATTCTGGCTGCTGATAACTGTTAGGCGACGGCATTGTGAAAATGATGCTGTTTTCAAACCCAGTCCGAACCGCCCCAAGTCTTTCGGACTGCGCTTTTCTCTTGGGTCTGTCGACCCATGACGCATAGCAGCGATCACAGATTCTTCATTTAAACCATGTCCATTATCTACAATAGCTAGGACAGGTATGCTCCGAGCTATATCGCAGAATATTTGGATGTCAGTGGCATCAGCTGAGATACTGTTATCAATGAGGTCGGCAATTGCCGCTTCTAGGGAGTATCCAAGATCTCTAAGAGACTCAGATAGAGAGGCTGCGCTTGGCGGCAGGTGGTACGGCTTTGGCATCATCAGGCTCCTTTCATGGCATTTGAGAGGCGCTCTACCACCCCCATCAAATCTGACTCCAGCTCACACTCCCACACCGTATGAACTTTCCACCCGGAAATCTTAAGAACGTCACAGTTTTTTGCATCCCGCTTAACATTGGCAGCAAACTTCTTCATCCAGAATTCCTTGTTGGATGATGGAAACGTAGTCTGCCTACATCCTGGATGACGGTGCCAGAAGCAGCCATTAACGAATATTACGGAATTGTATTTCGGCAGCACAATATCCGGTCGTCCTGGAAGAGTGCTGACATGCAGCCGGAAACGAAATCCTCTCTTATGCAGGGCTGAACGCAAGATGAGCTCTGGCTTAGTGTCTTTACCCCGAATCCTTGACATATTCCGGCTTCGGCGTTCCTCAGGGATTCTATCGACCATAATCAGCGGCGAGGCATTGCTTCAAGTACCTCTGCAACTATTACTGCAATCTGCTTGGCAAGTTGCGGCGGAACGGCATTCCCCACTTGATGAAACTGAGACGTCCTTTCACCTAAAAAACAATAGTTATCGGGAAAGGTTTGCAATCTGGCAGCTTCACGAACAGTCAGACTCCTGCACTGAGCAGGATCATAGTGAATAAAATAGTGCCCATCCTTTGATATGTGCGATGTAATCGTATTCGAAACACTGTTTGGCAGCTGAACCTTGAAACGATCAGCAAACATTTCCCCTTTTCGACCAAGCTCTACATTCTTATGCTCAGGCAGTAGAACTTTTGGGAAATCAACTAGCCTCGGGCTTCTTCCAGTTTCGTTAGCAAAGGTAGATATAAAGAGATAGCGTTGCAAATCCGATCTCTTATGCCCTCGCGCCTCGTGTGAGGTCAGAACTTTCAGTCGACCATCATATAGCCTCTGGAGCAACTGAAGTTTCGGTACATTTGAGGAATAGCGCGTAGAGGATCGAGTTTGGGGGTGTTTCATTTCTCCAAGAGCATCCTTACTGAGTTTGCTCGAGACAGAATCTGCGAAAGGAGTACCTTTTAGCTGGCGGTGAATATTGAGTTTTGCAATGCCATGAACTGCCTCTTTCCAATTTTCAAAGCTATCCTTTTCTTTGGTAATTCCACTCCGGATTGCGGGCAGTGAACCGATCATCTCTCTAACTGTCGGAGCCGCTATTTTCTTTAGGGTTCTTGGCCGTACCTTTATATCTCCCCGAATGCCTACAATAAACATCCTGTGACGCGCTTGAGGTACACCATACTCCTCGGCCCGCACAATAAACATGCGCGGGTCAATCTCACCCTCAGCGATTTCCTCCTCAGAGAGCGAATAGAGATTATATGTAAGGTCGCTTGAAACATTAGAAATCGCACGCGCCGGCTCCGAAAGATCGTTCACTATTTTTTGGATAGCCGACTTTCCTTTAATGGTGGCGGATAGCAATCCTTTTACATTTTCCATTACGAAAATCGGAGGGCGGTGATCTGCAATCACACGTAGATACTCCAAGTAAAGAGTATGCCTCTCATCATTTTCGAAGCCAGGTTTCCCCATCATTCTGGATCGCCCGACCAACGAATAGGCTTGGCATGGCGGACCACCTATAAGTGCCCACCTTTTCCGATCCGCAATTCTTGAATTAATAAGATCCCTGACCATGGGGTGAGAATCTGCTCCTAATTTTATCTGTAGTGCACTCCGTCTAGCTTCCTCATATTCAATTGGATAACCTGCAAACAACTCTTCCAATGTAATGCGCTTTGCAAGAAAATCGTAATATTCATCCGGCGCCTCTCCATTTGGAAATTGGCGGAAGAAATGCCTTAGCGTAAGAGTTCTGTGCGAATCACTATCGCACTCAATAGAAATCACACTGCGGAAATATTCTTCCCCGTCATCATTAATCGCTGATGCAAACCCCTCACCGAGCCCCCCCGGCCCTGCAAAGAGATCAACTATCGGAAAAATATTGTTGCGCTCTGAATTACTCTTGTTTTGCTTGGATTTTGGTTTTTCTTTTCTCATTAAACGTTGTAACCATTCGAATCAGAACAAATAAGTTGTTCCGAGTTAACTTCAAATATCCACTTCAGGCATAAATAAATATTCGCTTACATAGCTCGCGTATGCAAAGCTACCGACAGCCACTTTCAGACATAAGCAAGAAAAGGTGTATTAGCTTTGCTTCGACTGCAAAACATCCACATGCCATTATTTTCCCTGCACATCAAATCTATTCATATTAGTCAGAAGGATGATAGCAATTTGGCGAGTGACTTTTCTTTGCACGAATTCTGCTCGGCCTGAATTGTGTAGGGCTGCACACGGCGATGAGAAAGCTTTTTTCCCCAGCCGCCCTCGTTATTCGCGAACTGATCTAGTAATGATCTCTCCCCACTTAAGCGGTCGGCCATCGACAATAATGTTGCTTCTGGAGTACTTGGCTCTCGAACCCCCAGCCATTCAGCCCCTTTCCCACAGTTTAGTGCGTGAAGCAGACTGAGATACTGCTGCTCATGAAGTTGGATGCGATTTATTGCCATTGCGACTGCAATCCACTCCAGAACAGTATGTCTGTGACCAATCAGACGGCCTCGATCAGTCACCCCCCGCTTCCCATTGTGCCAGGAATTGTACTCAACCGCTTTCCCCGCGTCGTGAAGAAATCCTGCGGCCATAGCTCTGACTTTATATACCCCCCTAAAGACAACGTAAGTTCCAGCGTCCAAAAGGCGAGCATTGGCTGATAGGATTCAGTTTCGCCCCGATAACGCTTATGACGCATTGTAAGTGATTGACGTGCAAAAATTGAATCAAGGAGTGTGCTCATGGGCTAATACAATCTCATTGGTAACGGATGTATTGTCAGGTGGCAATGCGAGATTTTATGTCGCACAAACCTATTGACGGGTGTAAAACTATAGCAGGGATGCAATAAATCCCGCACAAACGAAGGCTAATTTATTGATGGAGGGTTACCCTCTAGATGGTTAGATAAGCACTAAAACAAAAGGCCGGTCACCCGGCCTTCGTTGTTATCGCTCAGTCACCCTTTTTTTCAAGCACTCAGAACAGTTGCAGCCATTAAGTTTGTCCAGCTGGTCTGGGTTTAGATTGTGGTCGGTAGTGTGGTTGTACCGTCTGATAGCCACTCCAACAAGGTTGAGTGCCCTAGAACTAATCTCATATTCATTATTCCCGTTCCAAGAAGGGAGGCTCTCCAGTTCATGGACTTCATGTTCTGTAAGGTTGGATTGAAGTGCGGAAACAGGGACAAAGCTATCACCAATGTGCAGTCGGTTTTTGCCTTCTAACGTGTTCCACTGAACCATTTGTCCGTTGATGCGGACACCTGCCCTTCCAGATAGGGAAGTCATGACTGCTTCAGCAAGTTCTTTTCCAGCCCTGGAGGCGGACGAGCGATTAGGATGATTTACCATTTGATTCTCCATGCCCACTGATAACCCGAGGCGCGGTTGCTGTGCTGTAAAGCAGCGATTTGTTCTGTGTAAATTGAAATTGCGACTTTGTAAAGTTTATGTGGCAAATATGAAGAGGCAAAGCGGGATGTATCAGTCATACACCCCGCGTCTTGCCGAATCACCAATATTTGCAGCCGCCCCAGCGGCAAAAATATTGGTCTGGGGGCGCCGACACAAACAAAACGCCCAAGCGTTTTGAGCCGCCCCAGCGGCGGTTTGGGTTGGGGGCGAAGCCCCACCACCCCTCGCGAAGCGAGCGGGAACCCTCCTTCGAGCCGTGCCATCAGGCACGGGCTGACCGAAGCCAAGCGAAGCTTGGGAGAGGGAGGATGGTGAGGCGTCCAGCCGAAGCACCGAAGGGGGGTTCCCGCTCGCTTCGCGAGACGCCGCAGGCGGGGCGAAGCCCGGGGTGGTGCGCGCATTCAATTGCCAGGCAGCCCTAGCTGCCAGGCACCGGAACCCCGTGTCCAACGGGGCGCGCAGCGCGGTGTCGGTGGCAATTTCATTCCATATACATATCACACTACAGCTCACATAAGCGACCTCAAAACATCTCACATACACGTGCGATGTATGTGATCAGTGACAACCCTGTTACCAGCGATTTATACGTTTCAAATTACACATTCAAATTTTTACATTCGAAATTCACAGTATGAATTACACAACAATCGCATTGAAATTTCGCACAACGGGTTTTTATCAACTCACAAAGTTCATCTTCTGTATGGATATGTCCTTCCCAATGAATTTCTCAATCATTCAAGTGCGCTAGGACATATCCAAACTTATCTACAGGAGGCTATATGGATACAAAGAAGAAACACCAAGAACAAATTGAAGCGGCCCTAAACTGGCTCGCAAAAACAAAGTTCAGCAGCGCAGGTCTTCTACAAGAGGCCGCTGGACGAAATCGAAGGGGCTTCGTTACTCAACTAAAAAAGCTTGGGCTATGTGTGAGTCGACCAATGTCAGGGAATGTAACTATCGTCGGGCTTTCAGAAAAAGGAGCGCAACTCGCTGGTGTAAAAAAGTTCGACATTCATAAAGTTAGTGATCGCAGCGTTAATCATCATCTTACCGCGCAGCGCGAACTCCTGTGGATGGTGAAGAATGGGTACGCAGCATTTGATTATGAGTTTGAACCTCAGCTATGCGCTAACGACATCCGACCAGATATCCAGCTGACGTTGACAAATGGCTTTGCACACAACGTTGAAATTGAAATTTCTGAAAAACATATTGTGCGGGGAGAGATGGACCGGTTTTTCAGCAAGATTTCGACTTACCCCACAGATGTGGTTTTCAAAAGTCCAAGAATGATGCTTCTTTATATAAGGCATGCGATTAGATATTTTAAAGAAGGCATTCCAGTTTGGGAAAAGCAGAATGGAGTCTGGTGTAAGACAGGAAGGATAGAATGCCCATCCGAGTTTGATTGGGCCAAGGCCTGTTTCAGACTCCACTTGGATGATAAAGAGATCCAGTTGGCTGATTTAATGATTGAGGTAACACTCGGAAAACCTTTGTCATCCATTAAGGATCTGGACGGCTTGAACCCCAATGAATTAGGCGTTTAAAAGCAATTACGCCTTGACACAAGGAACGATATTTAATACAATTGTCACCTTAATTATTGAAAGACAAGTTCACAAAAAAAGTTACTTTTAAGCAAGGAAAGTAAACCTATCTAGCACCATTCAAAAGGCACTTTTCTCCAGACGGCTGATGACTCAACAGGGTCATTACGTCTTCACAACCAAGGAGAAAAGTATGCAAATCTTTAAAGTGCGTGGGCTGAACGGAATCACCGTACATGTCCAGGCAAACACCCAAAACCAAGCAATCCAAAGAGCTCAATCACCTCTGATCATTCGGGAATTCACCCGTCTTGTTCAAGAGTCATTGAGCCAGGTAACAAGCGTCGAGCCTCTTAGGGGGTCAACTCACCAGATTAGAAGTTTGGTGTTTACCGACGAGTTCTTTAACAATTAATCATGGTGCAGACCTGCTGTAGTTAACCAGTAGGTCTGTTCGTGAGCTCGAATAGGATTTTCAAATGAATATCAAATATTCGCTTGCCATCCGGTCAATCGGTTGGTCAGTGATATGGCTGACCATGTTCCCCGAGTTGTTTCGATTCGGCTTGTGGCATGACAACCAAGAACAAATATCTTCCTTGCTCATGCAGTACCTAATTTCCGGACTGATCCTCGAAGCAAGTTACAGGTGGATCGTCTCGAAAGGCTGGCTGCAGCAACAGAAGGTTGCAGCAGATTCGCCCTCTCTCAATTCCAAGCACAACTGGATTGAACTCGCATTCAGACACCCAGAACATTCTGGGGAGGTGAATGTGTTGTGTGCCGACGGAAAACAACGAACTGGACGGGTGACAGAGCGAGATGATGGGCGCAGGGGCATAGTCCTTAACCTCACAAGTGAAGAGGCAAAATTTAATGAATATCAACTTTGGAATCTTAGACCCACGCATTGGCGAGAGGCTGACAATGAGGAGAAACAATGAGTATCGGTGAAGTATTAATAATTCTCGTATCGTTCTTCCTAGTAGCTTCAGTCTTAGTAGTCGAATGGGAAAAATACAAAAGGAAGAATTCCGGTCTGAATCTAAATATCAAGCGTCACATATTCAGGCGGGGCATCAACAATAAGAAGAGGAAATAATGAAAACAAAATGGTTAATCAGAGGGATTGGATTTCTAGGAGTGATAAATACCCTCACCGATACATACCTGGTGATTACACAAGGTGTGCAAATAATAGTGTCTTCGATCTAAATAAGGATAAAAGATGAAATACAAAGATGGATCTCTGATCCTGACAGAAGAGGAGCGTAAAACGCTTTCAGAAGTAACCATGAATGAGATTGACGAGTGCATAGACTTCGCAAGCTATATTGATGAACTGATGATGTTTAAAGAGGGCATTACCCAGATGAAAAAAAATCATCAGGATCGACGCGAAAGAACCGAAAGAGACGATGCAATAATCAGTTTGATCGATGTAATGGTTGAGGTTCTGGAGCAATACATCATTCTAGGTTATCAAGCTGCCAAAATGGCCGGGGGTTCAACCTCTGTTCATTAGTCAATTTGCAAACATGAAAACTCCCCATCGCTAACAGCGATGGGGAGTTTTTACTTCTAAAATACATTCAATCAATCAGTTCGGCTCTATGGCCAATTTTGCTTTCAACCAACCTGAAGGTCAGGGAGTCTCGGCATTTCTGTTTTGCCAATTTTCTCCGGCTCCATTTCCTGAACTCGCCAATCCCAGACCAAAGCAGCAAAACAATCCCGCAGGTAAAAATCACCATTTCAAAATCGCTCATCAGCAAGCCTCCATTTTAGTTGTTGAGGGAAAAGGCCTCCAATATGTAGGCCTCAAAGAATTTGAATCGTAGCGTTCCAGCTCACCGACATATTCAGACTGCAGTGTGAGTTGAAGGCCACCATTCTTTACCGATACAAACGCAGGCAGCGTCAACCCCGATATGCAGTAGGCTTCGAACACCTCACCAATGGGTGGGAGTTCTTCAACTAAACTAATCCAGCGGTTACAGCACAACTTCGGCGGGGGTACAACAACCCAATTTCGTCTTGGCTCCATATATCTCCATAAGATGGCTTGGTAATGAACCTCAATTGAAACAGCCAAGAAGTAGAACGTAGCTATCAAAAGCAGATTTATCTCTGGTCTGGCCATCCAATCTTCAATTAACAAGAGTTGTGGATTTAGCCACACAAAAACAATTCCAATAAAAACAAATCTGAAGAGATTGAATGGAACCATCATTGCCATCCCTCCCGCCAGAAATCAACATGGATGAACGTAAAACACATCAAATTAAACATTTATCTTCTCCTTAATAATTGACGAAAGAAAACCGTTTTGTTGGTTTCCGACAAGAAGATAGGTTTCAGATGTTGATAAAAACGATTTCATGAAAATATATTTAGTTCTTCTGCCCTATACATACCAAACCACAGCAGTAATCAGACGAAGTTTGCAGCCTTGATTACTCACAAATCGTTATCAATACGTGCATAGGATTTATATCAGCACCGATTCAACATCTTCTGGTTAGAGCTCCCGCTCTATCGCCATAGGCGAAAAAACTTAACACAGGAGTTTAAGATGAATGAAGCGGATAAAGTAAAAGTAGTTGTTCATAGAATGGACTGGGTAACAAAGGCGGGTTATAGATGTCTAGCTTGGCCTGGCTATCGTGTTGCAGTTGGGCTAAATCCATACGGTCCACGGGGAGGAAAGTGTGGAAATGTGGTCGATGGGAAGTGGGTAACAAGGCAGCTGTCCAGCAGGATGAAAGCTGAGGAGATAGCAGCACAAATCAGGAAGGATCTAGAGTAGTAAAACGAAGGGAGGGGGTTAAGCCCCCTCCCTTCGTTTTTCATCGTGCTTTTTGGCTCTTCATCAGCCAAAGCTGTCCTCATCCTGAGAGTGAGACAAGTCCGCTTTGCATAGTTAACGCCCCCAGTTCGAGTCCTGATCGGGGAGCCAATTCGGTATAAATCAGCCCCCCCAAGAACTTTTGCTCCGCATGCGTCAGATGGCGCGTCACTCAAGTTTTCAAAGCAGCCTATATATTTCGGCATATGGTTTTTATGGGAGTTTGCTGTTACGGTTCGCCCCGATGTATTTGGAGCCCCCCGTGTTACTTGGACGGGGTTTACACTTCCCAAAACAAGAAAAATTGGAGCCAATGATGTTAACCACTGAGAAAAAGCAACAAATTTTAGATTTTGCGGCAGGGATCGTTGCCGAGCCAATCAATAAACTTGTTTCTAATCCAAACTGGGGGACCATAAATTTTGAAGCTGCCCGAGGCGACCTCGAGCTGCTATTTAGCTTATGTTCACATATTAAGCAGTTGCCTATTGAGATTCTTCCCGATGCAACAGCCAATACATTTATCACTTCACTGACACAAGCAGGCAAGACTGTCGAAAGTATTCGCAATTTCAATATTGAGAATGGAAATCCTACTGGAACACGCGACCAAATAATTGGGCAAGTTAAAACGCATGCTGAACACTTATTAACAACAACGCAAGGCTGGATTCCATTCCTTGCATATCAAAAAGGTGATGTACAGAAAAATATTGATTCTCTGAATAAAGCCATACTTGATGCAAACAAGATTCTAGAGTCCTCAAAAGCTGAAGTTAAAACCAAGAGCGATGAGATTTCCACAATCGTTACTGCTGCTCGAGAGGCTTCAGCAAGTGCGGGGGTCGGTGTGTTCACAAGTGACTTCGATGGAGAGGCCACAACCCTTGGTAAAGAGGCTGAGAAGTGGCTTAAGTACACATTGTGGTTTGCGATTACCACATTGGTTGTTGCCTATTTTTCTATTTATATTCCGATAGACAAAGACGCAACAAACGCCCAAATATTTCAGCATATGACCTCAAAGCTTGTTGTGCTGCTTGTGCTATTAACTGCGACCGTATGGTGTGGACGAATTTACAAGGCACTGAAACATCAAATAACAGTGAACAGACATCGAGCAAACTCGCTTAAGACATTTCAAGCTTTTGTTAAAGCAGCTAGTGATGACGCGACTCGCAATGCGGTGCTACTGGAGACCACGAGGTCAATTTTCACAAATAGCCCAAGCGGATACTTAGAAGGTTCTGACTCGGCTTCAGACACAAATACTAAAGTATTAGAGATTGTTAAGGGTGCATCTCACGTGCAAAGAGCTGGGTAAATGACTTTAGCAACAATTAGAATATAACCGGTAGCCAATTATGAATAAATCAATACTTACTTTGCTCGCGATACTGTTCACCACTATGCCATTTGCAGGGTGTGGGCCATCAAACAAAGAAATGGCTAATTTCGATGATTGTAGAGATATATGCCGTTCCAGTTATCCCAATCAAGATAGGTTGTACTGTACAGATACCTGCATGGAGAGAAGAGGCTTTTAAATAATAAAAAATATTTACCTAGGCGCCCTGAATCGAGTGTGTCCGAAATTTTGTGTAAAGCAGACCTCGATAGGAAATGCACTAACTGTCGGCTAAGGCCGATGACCTGCCAAGACGGCAACTCGGCCGGAGCTGCCTAGATGATTGCTTTCTCGCTGTGTCCGTTAAGCCTAGGAAGCGGACGAGATGCATGGCATTCTGTGCTTCCGCTTCCGCCCCCGAA
>Ga0210044_10004590_pt1 | contig 19199 bp, 11 predicted proteins | sample CryGey13umfilter_2_FD_183959 | JGI IMG/M metagenome (GOLD analysis project Ga0210044, IMG submission 183959) | Groundwater microbial communities from aquifer in Utah, USA - Crystal Geyser 4/9/14 3 um filter (SPAdes) (version 2) | ecosystem: Environmental > Aquatic > Deep subsurface >... | reverse complement strand
GTCCATGACGAGCTGATTCTTGAGTGCGATAAAGACGCTGTTGACCACGTAGCAAAGGGATTAAAGGAAATGATGGAAAGCGTGGCAAGCTTTGATGTGCCGCTTTTGGTGGAGGTGGAAGTTGGGAGAAACTGGGGGGAGATGGAATAGAAGACCGCACCCAAAAAGGTGAAGCGTGGGATGCGGCTTCTGGGGTGCGGTGCTAGGGCACGATATTGATCTTGACGACCTCGTGCCAGAATTCGTACTCGACCTCGCTATCCCTCCACTGGCGAGGAGCAGTCCGATCAAGTCTTTTAACTGCCTTGTTAGCCTTCTTACGACTGATGTGAGCTTCGACCACATAGCCGTAGGGGCGCTCATCTTCCGGGTTCTCGGGTCCACCATTGTACCAGTGAGTCCGCACAACGACGTACATTTCCATGTTGCCTCCAGGGTGAACGGTGCGAATGATTCGCTCCGCCTTCCATCCCACAAGTGGGTTGGATTGGAGACGGGAGGTCGCAATCGAGAGAACAAAGATATAGTATTTTGTTCGTTTTGTCAACGGTTTGGGAAAAAAATGGGAGCGATGGATCCGTGGAGGCAATAGACAAATCTTTATTTGATGGAGGCGATCAGGTACCATGCCCGCACTATGCTGATTTTCATCTACGGAGATGACACATTCAGGGTTCAGGAGAAAGCTGTACAGATGCGCGATGCATTTAGAGATAAGTTTGATCCAACAGGACTAAACACCGCTGAATTTTTGGATGGGAAGTTTGTTCCAGGGGATATTTTAGGTGCAGCGCGTGCACTTCCTTTTTTGGGAGAGAAACGGATGGTGATCATTAGGGATCTTGTGTCTTCTATAAAGAAAGTAGAGATGGGGGTTTGGGTGGATGGTCTTTCAAGTATTCCAGATTCAACAGTTGTTGTGTTTTGGGAAACAATCGCACCAAAGATGCTTGAGAAAAAACCGTTGTTTACAGCATTGAGAAATGTTATGGAGGTTCACGACTATGCCTACCCACAACTTCAGGGCACGCAGCTTAGCAGCTGGATTATGTCGCAGGTGCGTACGCATAAGGGTGTGATCGAAGCTGATGCTGTGCGTGCGTTGATTGAGCGTGTTGGTGCTGACTTGTGGCAAATGGATCATGAAATCAATAAGTTAGTCGCATTTGCCTCCGGTCAGAAAATTACTCGAGTCATGGTTGATGAGCTGGTGCACGCTAATTTTGAGGGGAAGATTTTTGACATGATCGACGCCATTTCGCAGAAGCGTCCCGAACGAGCACTTAAGCTTCTGAGGGAAGAGCGCTGGAGTGGGGCCAACGACCACCTTCTTCTGACAATGCTTGGAAGACAGGTAAGAATTCTTTTGGGGGCACGGGCATTGCTTGATGTTGATTCTCAAGTAAGCAAACAGGAAGTAGCAGATGCTTTGAAGATTCATCCATTTGTTGCACAAAAAGCGCTTGCACAAGCACGGGGGTTTTCACTCTCAGCGTTAAAAAATGTCCATGAGCATCTCTTCCGATTTGATAAAGAGATTAAAAGTAGTCAGATTGACGCTGACCTCGCCGTTGATCTGACGACGGTAAAGCTGATGCAGAAATAAGAAGAGGGGCACCACGAAGGATGCCCCGAAAAAAAAGTTGATGGGAGGAGGTCCATTGGCACCGTGCATTGACCAAAGGAAATAGATCCTGGCCGAGGCTGTTACGGCTTTCGCCGACGCACCTAGATCGACGCTGCCAGTTGATAGCAGCTAGGGTTCCACGCGAGAGTAAATTCGCCTCGATCGACCTGGTATGCGTACCAAGCCAAACCCTTCTTTATTTTGATACCGGACTCTGGACACGATATCCCGAGCCGCCGGACTCCTCTTCCCATAAGGAACACAACTATTATATCACTCTTCTATGGTTATGGTTGCACTGATTTTCCATTTTTCCACAGCGCTTCAAAGAGCAGCTTTAAACTTGAGGCGACAACGGGGTTTGTCATGTGCCATCCCATTCCCTGACTCGGTACGAACAGAAGGAGTTGTTCCCCGCGCAAATAGAAACAAATGTTAAACCCACGCAAGATTGATGTGACACGTAATTGGATCGGGTGAACGCTCATTCGTATTCGATGGAGTGAAACTATAATCTAACACCGAAATCGAAAACCACCCTTCGACTTGGCCGTCAGACGGCCTCACTCGGGGTGGCTTTTTCTTGCGCTTCTTTTGTTTACCCAGCAGCTGCCGGGTTTACGCCTTTTTGAGTGCGTTCACTTTCTTCATGAGTCGTGACTTGTATCGTGCCACGGTGTTTTTCTTGAAGACTTTCTTTTGTGCAGCTTTATCGAGTTTCTTACCAACGGTCTTGGCAACCTCTTCAGCTTCTTTTACGTTCTTTGCGTCCAGCATCTTTCTAAGCTTGATGCGCAAAGACTTAATTTCCGCCTTTGCGGTTTTGTTTCGCTCTGTGCGTTTAATGTCCTGTCGAAGAGCTTTTTTTGCGTTTCGTAGATTTGGCATAAGGACCTATTTATAGCGTGATGTGTTAGCTAGCAGCTAACTGAGACGCCGGTAGTATAGCTAAGGGGGTGGAATTGTCAACTAATCCTCACTGCTGGGGATCTCAAGCTCAAGAGGGTCAAGTTCTTTCCCAGCCACACCTTCAGTGATTTTAAAGACATCTTTATCTACTTTTCTCAATTCGTGTGATGAGGACCTGTAGGCCTTCATGGTTGTTTCTAGATGTTTTCCAACGCGGTTGTGATGGTCTTCGTAGGCCTTAAGATGACGCATCATAAATTCTGTTTGTTTTTGGATATCTTTGACAGACTCTTCAATCTGAAGTGCCTTTAGGCCCATCATAACGGTCTGTAGATAAGCAAAGAAGGATGTTGGAGAAACAATCATTACTCCTTTTTCAAAAGCATATTCAATTAGATTGCGTGTATTGACTTTGACGCCACCAACGCTTGTGGTGATCAAATTATGATAAACACCTTCAGCCGGCACAAACATGAAAGCAAAATTGGTTGTCCCCTTTTCTGGTTGAATGTATTTAGAGGTTTCATCAATACGAAGTTTCACATCCGCCTTAAAAAGTTTTTCCAGTTGAGCTCGTCTCTCAGCGTCTTGCTCCTGTGTAATTCTGTTGTAGTTTTCTAACGAAAATTTTGCGTCAATAGGTATCAACATTTCTTTGACGAAAAGTACCGCATCAGGAATGAGTGCCTGGCCGGACTTCTCATCAATACCAAGTTGGTATTGCATCTCATAGTGTCCTGGAGGAAGCACTTGGCTGAGAAGTGATTCCAGCCAATATTCACCGAGTATTCCACGTTGTTTCGGGTTCTTAAGGATGTTCTCCAAACTTTGCAGCTGTTCGGAGAAGTTCAAAACCTGTTTGTTTGTTTCATCAAGCTGTGTCAGCTTCTCCGTAACATCCTTAACGATTCCAGATGTGTGGCTAAAATGTTTTTGCAGCGTTGAGGAAGACTCCTGCATGTTACGCACCAAACGCTCATGCATTGTGTCGAGCTTGTGCTCCACTTCTTTGCGTTGTGATGTACTAGCTTCTTGGACGTCACGTCTGAGGTCATTAATCAGTGAAATAAGACCTGTGTCTGTGGGGGCGGGGTTTGTTTTCTGTCTAGCAAAAAGGTAGACAATGATTCCAACACCAATGATTAAGAGGAAGCCTAGAATGATTTCAGTGGTCATATTTTGACTGAGGTTGATGCGGGACGTATTATTACGTCGCCCTAAAATTATATCACGAAGTGTTGTTAATACATTTTACGACACATGCTCCCGTAGCTCAACGGGATAGAGCGCATCCCTCCTAAGGATGACATGGGGGTTCAAGTCCCTCCGGGGGCACCATTTGTTTCGTGCGAAACAATATGCAAAAAATGTTTTCAGCTGCACTACTTGATATGGACGGTCTTTTGCTAAACACCGAGGATATTGCTTTTGAGGCGTTTACAAAAGTCTGTCAGGATAATGGTGCCACCTTTACCGAAGAAATTCACAGAAGGATACTTGGTACCAGGTCAGATTTTTGGTCGGAATTTGTTGTGAAGGAAACCCGATTAGATATTACGCCAAAGGTTTTCAGAGAGATGTATCGAGATGTATATTCTGAATTGATACCAAGATTAATAAGAGTGATGCCAGGAACTCTAGAATTTCTTGATTGGGCTGATTTAAACTCACTCAAGCTTTCTGTTGTAACCTCATCGTCACAAGCATCTCTTGAGAGGAATTTAAAGCTAGTAGGAATACGTGAAAGGTTTTCAGTCGTTGTGACAGCCGAATCAGTGGTTGAGGGCAAGCCATCTCCAGAGCCCTATCTGAAAGCATCTCAATTTCTTAATCTTGATATAGCTAATTGTGTTGTTCTTGAAGATTCTATTAGCGGTACTCAATCAGGGTTTGCTGCAGGTGCCTATGTAATAGCGATTCCGTCCAGAGGTGCAGATCAAACCCTATATAAGCATCAGGACTTTATATGTAATTCAATGATAGAAGCACGAAATCATCTGAATGGCCTCATGAATAGGAGTTGATGGTTCTAGTGCAATAAATCAAAGTCTTTTAAAAACAGTCGATGACTGTTTTTTTGTTTCGTGTGAAACATTGCTTGATTTTTCTCACTTTTGTCCACGCTAGAGTAGACAAAATCGGCAAATCTGTGGATAAGGTACTAAAAATCACGTGATCGGCACATTTTTTATCAAAATTAGTTCTTTTCGTGTGTAAATATAGTTATTTCTTTACTAAAATTAGCTAAAAAATGGATTGACTACATTTCGTATTCATGGTATACTCTATTTGCGATAGGTGAAATGAGTGCAAATACTATGCCGAAATTTCTTTCCTTAGCAGTTGTGGGGTTTTTTGTATGGGCGAGCGTTGGTAATGCCCAGATGACCTCAACAAACTTCGAAATTCGGTGGGACACAGTCAGCACCGGTGGTTCAGATACCGCAAGCTCTGCAAGCTACCAGCTGAGGGACACCATTGAGTCAACATTAGCTGGTCGCTCTACTAGTTCCTCGTACATTACAGATCAAGGATACAGATCAGCGTTCCTGGTTGATGTGATTGATTTCTCACTTCTTGTTCAGGATGTCAGTAGCGAGGTGGCTGCGACAGGGCTTTCTGGGACGACCATAACAGTGTCTCCGACAGGCATCCTTGAAGGTGATTACGTACTTCTTGTGCAGAATAAGGGAGCAAACCAGGTCTCCGCTGTGGGGAAAGTAGCATCAGTGGGTGGAAGCTCGATTGTTGTCGACTCACTCAAGGATGCTGGCTCTGCTCCTGTTATTGATGGCACGAATGACTATCTCTACATTCTTGATGCTTCAGCGCTGTCCTTGGGGACTCTCTCAGAGAGTGAAGTAACTTCAGGGATTATCGCCTGGGAGGTGAATGCGGACTTGGACGATGGTTACGTGGTTCAGCTCTTCGAGGATGGAAATTTTAGATCAGGCTCAGATACCATTTCTGATGTCACAGATGGAAGTGTCACGGCAGGAGGTGGTGAGTATGGGGCAAGATCATCTGATGCTTCGCTAGCAAGTACCTTTGATACGGCAGATTCAGCGATCACAACAACGGCAAAGGAGGTTGCCAGTGAATCAACCGCTTCATTTCAAAGTCGAAACTTCTTAACTCTTAAGGCAGCACCGTCGACCTCGACGGCAACAGGAAGCTATGCGCATATCCTCTCCATCATTGCTTCAGGGAATTTCTAGGGCTTCCATTGCAGCTGTCTGTTCAGTGGTTCTGTTATTGATGCCGGTTTCTGTGCACGCCATTGCGATTTCACCTTCGGTGACAGAGGTGAGTGGGCAGCGTGGAGAAGTGCTTTCAGAAACGATTAAAATTATCAATACCAATACTGCCGACCAGACGTATTATCTTGATACGTTGAAATTTAAGGCGAGCGAGGATGGTGGGTCTCCTCAGTTCATTTCATCTTCAGAGGATCACGAGGGACTTCCAGAGTGGATCAAGCTTGAGACGAGCACCGTAATCGTGCCTGCACTCTCTAGTGCTGAGATCAATTACGAGATAAGGATTCCTTCAGGGGCAGATTCCGGTGGTCACTACGCTGCGATTACTGTATCGCTCACACCTGCTGATCTGATTGCATCAAATGGTGCAATCGTAGAAGCAAAAACTGCAAGTTTGATTCTACTCGAAGTAGCTGGGGAAAATATCATGAAAGCAGAGCTTCTTGATTTTCTTGATGAACAAAATGGTGGTTTTCAGAGTCTCTTAGGGGGGCGGTTTACCTATCGAGTTCAAAACCAAGGAAATGTTCACCTGAACCCCGTAGGGACAATCACCTTTAAAGATCTCTTTGGTCGCGTGGTGAAACAAGTTGATGCAAATGAACTTGGATCACGGGTTCTTCCATTATCAACACGATCTTACGAGGTAGAGGTATCCACGAGCACATTGAGCTGGTTTGAAACAGTTGGAGAACAAATGAGCACGTTCGCCCTTGGTCCCATTTCGGTCGAGCTCGAGCTTGCCTATGATGATTCGGAAGAGACCTTGAGTGGGTCACTGACACAGTTTCTCTTTCCCTGGCAACTTCTTGTGACGGTCTTAGCCCTCGTCTTCATCTTCCTCTTGGTCTACCGCCTTGGGAAGAAACGTCGATAACAAACAAACCTGTGTGGGAACATTTTGGTCAAACATCTGGAAGAGCCTAGGAGTCGCGGTAATCATTTCGGCGACTGTTGTGGCTTTTTCAGTCCGGGCAGCAACGTTAAGTTCGGGAAACGACTATGTTTCTACATTGCAGGCCGGGCAAGCAGCCAATCATCAGCTGATCTTTACAACTCCAAGTGGCATCAGTGTCGGTGAAACAGTCACGATCACCTTTGCTTCCTCTTTTGATACATCTTCCATCACGGAAGATGATGTCGATGTAACCACGTCGTCGGGTCTTACTACGGCGGCTGTCTGCGGAGGGGGCGAAAACATGAGTGTGAGTATTGCGTCTGACGTGTTGACCCTTACAAGCTGTAATGTGGCTATTGCGTCCGCTGCCGAAGTGACGATTGATATCGGTACTTCAGCAACGACCTCAGGGACAGGTACAAACCAGATCACGAATCCAAGCGGTTCTGGAACCTATTTTGTCACGATCGCAGGAACCTTTGGCGATTCAGGATCCATTGCACTCCCTATCGGTGGTGATGATTCGGTGAGTGTCACAGGGTCTTTCACCAATACAACTCCTGGTGGTGAAACAGATGGTGGTGGAGGGACTGATACACCAGACACAGCAGCACCAATCATCAGCGATATCGTTGTTTCGGAAATCACAACCACGTCAGCAACGATTAGTTGGACGACCAGTGAAGCAGCGACGAGCAATGTGGACTACGGTGAGACGAGTGCGTTTGAACTTGGGACAGAATCCAGTTCCTCTTATCGAACAGCACACTCACTCTCACTCTCGGGGCTCAGTGAAGCAACGGCCATCTACTTTCAGATTAGATCATCTGATATTGAGGGCAACGAAGGGACATCCTCAACGCAGACCTTCACAACGCTCGATGAGACAGCCCCAGTGATTTCAAACGTCGAGGTGACGGATGTCACAACCACGACAGCCACGATCACCTGGGACACAGATGAGCCAGCCGACAGTCTGGTTTCCTATGGACTCACAACGTCCTACGGATCAACAGAAGAAGATGAGGATTTGGCGATAGAACATTCCGTGACGCTGACAGGTCTAACAGAGGGCACGGATTATCATTTCCAGGTTCTCTCTGCGGATAGTTCATCAAATCAGTCTTACTCTGATGATGAAACCTTCACGACAGAGAGTGATGAGCCTCCCGCAAACGTTTCCGCTCTAGCTGTTGCAGAGGGGGACACGTCCTTGTCGATCAGTTGGATCAATCCTACGGATGAGGATTTTGCTGGAGTTGTGGTCTTGATCTGTGAGGGTGGGTATCCGGAGGATGAGTCAGATGCTAGTTGCACAGAGGTTTATGATGGATCGGGAACATCTGTTGAAGCCACAGGGTTAACAAATGACGTTGCGTACTACGTTGGTGTCTTTGCTTATGATGAGGCAGGGCAGTTTGCATCTGGCGCTCTTGGAACAGGTACTCCAAGTGCGTCAGGTGAAGAGCCGCCTGACACTGAAGAGGGGCCAGGGGAAGAACCCACCGATACTGGAGGGGAAATCACCTGTGGCGATCTGATCTGTGATGAATCGGAAGATGCCGATTCGTGTCCCGTCGACTGTTCTGTAGGAGACACCTGTGGTGATGGTGTTTGCTCAGACACAGAAGACATCGATTCTTGTCCGGCTGACTGTTCGGAAGGAGAAGGTGAAGAGGAACCAACGGCCTTGGGTGCGGAAGTTGGTGATCTCAGTGTCGATGATCTCAGTTATTGGGTGGCTGAGAATACCATCGAGTTAACGCCTGCAGATACGAATGCCGTTGATGTGCTCCCCACACGCACGCTACGCATTCAATTCCCTGCTTCTGAACTTCTCACAAACGTCGAGCGTGTCACGCTTGAGCTCGACGGAGATCTGTACCTAATGGACCTTGATGAGACACTTGTTCTTTATTCAACAGACGTCACAACGCCAGACTCGATCGAAACGTACCTCATCGCCATTGAGGTAACCTACGACGACGAGGCGACCGAGAACGTTTCTTCACTCCTGAGAGTTATAGCGGAAGGCTATGTCTACCAGGTCATCGATGGCGAAGAAGCAATCGTGCCAAATGTGACAGTTTCGCTCCTTGAAGTGGTCGAGGATGAACCGGTTGTATGGGATGGGTCCCCATACGCACAGTTCAATCCAACGAACACAACATCCGAAGGGAATATTGCATGGTATGTCCCGAACGGAACGTTCATGATTCAGGCAGAGGCAGATGGTTTTGATCGGGCGACTTCTTCAGACGAAGAGATATCCAACAACATCATGAGTCCGGTCATACGCATGGTGCGTGTCGAGGAAGAGGAAGAAGAGCCAGAGCCCGTGATTGAACCCGGAGGGCCCACTGAGGTGGAGCCTGAAGGGACCGAAGAAACCGAGACAGGGGAGGGTGCCCCTGCAGCATCGGTACTCAGTATTATTCTAGATTCTGCGGCGATCGAGGCTGTGCAAGAAGCTCTCGAGTTCGTTCGTGGAATCCCAGGTGTTCAAGAAGCAGCCGAGATCTCTGTACCAACGCTCGCCGTTACGGCCGGTGCTAGTGTGGTCGTGCTCTCTGTTGCCTTCGATTTCCTCCCATTCCTGCAATATCTTTTTACTGCGCCAATTCTCTTTTTCTGGCGTCGTAAGCGCAAAGGATATGGGGTGGTCTATAACGCGATCAGCAAGGTCCCAGTTGATCTTGCGGTCGTCCGTCTCTTCCGGGTCACGGAAGAAGACGAGGCGCAAGGAAGACCAGGGCGACTCGTCAAGAGTCGCGTTACCGACAAGGGTGGTCGGTACTTCTTCCTTGTTGCTGCCGGTCGGTATCGCATGACGATTACTAAGGCCGGGCATCAGTTTCCGTCCGAGTACTTAGATCGTGAACAAGTAGATGGATCCTTCCTGGATCTCTATCACGGAGAAGCCATTGATGTTTCAGAAAATGACGCGGTTATTACCGCGAACATCCCAATGGATCCATCTCAAGCGGAGAAATATCAGGCGCCAAAAAACGTGCTATGGCGCACGCGTCTACGCATGATTCAACACAGTGTTGCGATCCTGGGTGTCATCGCTTCAACCGTGTTTGCAGTCATTCGTCCGAATGCGTTCTCTCTTGGCATGGTCGGTGTGCAAGTAGGGGTCTACCTACTTGCACGTCGATTGGCCAGGCCACGCAAGCCCATCAGTTGGGGCATTGTCTATGATCAAGGGACTGGTCGCCCACTTTCTCGAGTGGTGGCTCGTGTCTTTGAACCAAAGTACAACAAGCTGCTTGAAACACAGCTGACAGATAGTAAGGGACGTTATGCGTTTATGCTCGGTCCAAACCAGTATTACGCAACCTTCAAAAAAGACGGGTTCGAACAACAAGAGATCCAGCCAATTGATTACACGAGCAAAGAAGAGCCTGAGGATTTTTCACAAGATTTAGAACTACGTCCTGAGGAAGGTGTTCAACCCCCTCAAGAATCCTCTGAGCCAAATTCATAGGAGGTTATGATACGAGCTCGCCTAAATATTGCCATCGTTCTTACGACCATCGCATCGGTCATGTCGATGGTCTTTGGCGTTGTGCAGGCAGCCGCTCCTCCAAACATCATCACGTACCAAGGACGTGTCTTGAATTCCAACTCAGCACCTGTTTCTGATGCGAGTTTAACAATGAAGTTCCTGTTCTACACGGCTTCAACCGGAGGAACTTGTTTGTGGTCAAACAGTTCATCCGATTGTGATTCGAATACTCCAGCGTCGACAACAGGACGTTCTGTCACACTCACTTCGGGGCTTTTTACGGAAAATTTGGGTGACACAGGAAGTTCCTACGCATCAATTCCAGACACAGTGTTTGCAGATAATTCAGCCGTGTATCTTGAGGTTATTATTGCTGGGGAAACATTGACCCCTCGAAAACAGATTACCGCAGCCCCTTATGCACTGAACGCCCAACGTCTCGATGGAATTGATTCAACAGGATTTCTCGCCTCAGATGGAGATACAGGGACAGGAGATTATGACTTAACAGGGGCAGAATTGCTTGGGGCTTCACCAATTGTTTTTGAGGGTGGATCGAATGATGGAAATACGACGACATTTGCTTTCACAGATCCAACGGGAACAAACACCATCACATTTAAAGATGGTTCAGGGACGGTTGCGTTTACGAGCGATATTTCCGGGACGGGTCTTTGGGAAGATGGAACAAATGGAGTGTATGAAGATGACAAGGCAGTGATTGTTGGAGCAGATGCTTTGTTCACTCACGCAGATGGTGCTGTGGGTGATTTGCGTGTGGCCGACGATCTTGAGGTCGTTGGGGATGCATTTGTTGATGGAACAATCACGGTTAACGATTTGAGCTGTACGGATTGTCTCGACTTCACCGAACTCTCCGATACGCTTTCCCTGGATGCTTCCACATCAATTGCGATGAGTGGTGACGAGGCTCTTACGATTACAAATAGTGGAACAGGAAACATCGTTGCTAATCTTGCATCAACAGGAGATTTTGTAATTCAAGATGGTGGGTCACCATTTTTTACCTTCAATGACGATCAAACTGTTGATTTTGCTTCCAGTGTAAGTGTGTCTGATGCTCTGGACTTCACGTTTGATAGCATTGCGTCAGCGAACGGTATTGATGTATCTGTCGACGGATTGACCACAGGAAAGGGGGTTCAAGTGGTTTCTTCTTCTGGGTCTATGACTTCAGGAAGTCTCGCTGTTGTCGGTCATTCAGGAACGTATACAACAACATCAACACTGAGTGGTGCAACGTCTGCGATTACACGCGATTTAACAATGAACGCTGGAGGAGAGACTCTGTCTGTGACAGGATCTGTCCTCTATCTTTCAAATACGGGCACACAAACAGCTGGCACATTGAGTGATACGTCGAATGTGCTTAGCGTTCAACAGTCCTACACGGGCGCTGCGGCCCCAGTGATACGCGTCGTTAATGAAGGGGCAGGTGCAGGGCTTTTTATCGACCAAAATGGTAATGCATCAGCACTCAATATTGATTCTGAGTCAACCAGTGCACATACGCTCAACCTGGTCGGTGATGTCACCACAACAGGAAGCATTCTGCGAATTGTTGGTAGTGATTTTACAGATGATTCCGGAAAGGCTCTTGAAATTGATGTGAAGGAAACAACAGAAACGTCGGATATCTTCACGATTCAAACAGATTACAGTTCAACGAATAACAACGTGTTCCGCATTGAAGCTGATGGGGAGGCCTTCTCTGATGTTGGGTTTACAGCCGGCGCCTTTTCCACAAATTACTATGACGGATCCATTACCTCTACTGGGACGATGACGATTGATTCTTCCGGGACGGTGCAGCTTGGAGTCGATGATGACTTCTTGCCGCAACTTGGAGCGGGAGATGCAAACCTTGGTGCGACTGGGACACGCTGGGATACTGTGTTCGCAACAAATGCTGATTTTACTGGGACACTCACTGTCAGTGACTTAAGTTGTACAGATTGTCTTAATTTCACTGATTTTGCAGATGCAATGTCGCTTGATGCAAGCACATCCATTGTTCAAAATAGCGACGAGGTTCTTGAATTTTCTAATGAAGGAACAGGAGATACAATCATCGACCTCCAGTCAACCGGACAATTTGTTGTCCAAAACGGTGGAACAAACATGGTTATGTTTGACCGGCCAGCGACGGCTGATGCAGGAGTCACAACAAGCATTCAAGAGATTGAATTTACAACTCCCACAGACACGAGCGGAACAAATACCCACTCAGGTCTCACGGTTGATTTAAACATTGGGAATGCGGTAGGAGGAGGGAATATTGCTCGGGCGATTGCCATTGATGCACTGACTGGCGACGCGGAAGTGGGGGTACGGGGTTTGTATGTAGGTCAGTTGACGGGAACTTCCGCAACAGAGACCGCCATTCAGGTTGATAGTGGATGGGATGCGGCCTTATGGGCTTCAGGAGCTACACCAAACATCTGGATTGACGATGCTGCACAACTCACGATTGAAGATGTGACAGGAAATAACATCCTGGTTCTTTCAGATATTTCATCAAGCGCAAACCACACGATTTCCATTGATAGCAATACTGCCCTTGCGTTCGATAGTAATGCCGACAGCGACGTCGATATCACCACCGCAACCAATCAAGATTTGCGCATCAAGTCCTCTGGCACAGGCGATATTCACTTTGGTATCGATGCGGATTCAAATTTTAATATTCTTGGGACTGCGGCTCCAGGGGTCGACATGGCTGTCATTTCTAACAGTGGTTTTCCTTCGACAACGGGAGACGTAGCTGGACTCAACGTGACATTCGGCTCTTCAAACGCTAGGGGTGCAGCAATTGAAGTCGTGCCGTCGTTTGCTGGAGGAGCCACAGATGCTTTGGAATATAAGGCCCTTCATATAGACAGCTTCAGTCCAACCAATGCTGCTGGAACCGATACAGTGACAGGATTGTTGATTGACGCACTGGTCGATCCAGGTTCAACAATTTCATCCTCAGCCATTACACTGAATGCTGGATGGGATAGAAAACTGTTCTTTAACGATGGGACCAACATCATTGATGTTGTAAATGGAGGATCAATTACGTTTAGAGATCAGACCAACGTGTTAATGACTCTGACAGATGATGGCACAGTGGGTTCGCTGTCCATCGCTCATGTGAATTCTCCTCTCAACGTTCCATTTACTCTCACAGGAGGGTCTTCTACAGGTCCAGATCCAGGTGAAAATGTATCAATTACAGGTGGAACAAATAACACAAGTTCAGCTTCTGGTGGGGACGGAGGTCTTGTGGTCATTACAGGAGGTGCTGCAACTGGAGACGGTTCCGTAAACCGTGATGGAGGCAATGTTACGATTGATGGTGGAGATAGTAGTATCGGAAATGGCAGCGGAGGTGATGTGGATATTACGGGGGGAACGTACGGGGGAGGTGGACCTGGAACTGATGGAAACGTGACCCTTCTCTCTGGAGGATCTCCAACGGCCGTCAGTGTGGATGGGGGCGATATAGGCCTCAGTGCAAAAGATGATTTACAAATTAGTGCGGATGATGATTTCAATTTATCAATAACTTCTGCATCAGCTGTTGTGAGTCTTTTTGACAATGCGTTATATAAGACCATTTTTTTGGGTGGTAATGTGAATGACGGAAGCGATACGATCAGTATTGCTACACACGCGACAACACCTGACCAAATAGCTATTGGAAACAATAACTCACTGACTACGATCACTTTGACAGGTGGAAATGATTGGAGCGTTACTTCTGGGGGAGTAGCTAGTTTTAGCATTCCAAATATTGGTAGTTATACAAATGCTCTTTGTTGGGACAACAGTGGTGTGAGTCAAATACAAGATTGTGTCGGTTCTGTATCCGCTGACTACGCTGAGCGTTATCCGTCTGCAGCCAACGTTGAGTACGGACACATTGTCGTTCCTGGTGATGAGATTGTGTACACCGAAGATGAGTGGGTTGGGCGACGGGCCATTCGACAAGCAGTCCTTTCAAGTGAGCCCTATCAAGGGCCTGTCATTGGTATTGCCTCAAATAACTATGGAGACTTTACATCAGCCGGAGGAAACGTCCTTGAAGAAGATAATCCTATTCCAATCGCATTGGTCGGTCGTGTGCCGGTAAAGGTCACGAATGAAAACGGCTCCATTGAAGTAGGTGATTACCTCACTACTTCTTCGACTCCAGGACATGCCATGCGCGCGAGCAAGGTTGGGCGTGTGATTGGTATGGCTCTTTCAGATTTTGATGGTGTAACAGGTGAGGTGATGATTCAGGTCAATAACGGATGGTACTTAGGTGACATTATTGGTACCGACGGCACATCTACTGTGGTCACAGACAACGTAGTTGTTTCTTCAATAGGATCAGCAACTGCTGATGAAGAGACGTTTGACTCCTACGGGCTTTCTCTTCGAGGGTCTGCTTGGAATGGCTCTGAGGCCGAAGCGGTTGAGATGATGATTGCAAATGTTGTGACGGATGAAGAGACCTATAGACTCTCTGTGACAAACTCAGCCGAAACAGAAGTCGCTTATATTACAAATGAAGGCACCATGCGCATTGCAGGTGACATGGTGATTGGTGGAAACCTCTATCCATCGGATCGAGGCACACCACAAACAGAGAAATACATTTACTACGATGGCTCAAGTGGCCCTGGTGGTGACTTCATGCGCACCAATGCCAAGGGGTGGTCAACGGGGTCCTATGATTTTGCTGAAATGTTCCCATCATCAGAACAGCTTGTTCCTGGAGATGTTGTTGTCTTCTCAGGGAACGGAGAATACGTTCGACGATCAACAGGAGTGAGTGAAGAGACTCTTGCGGGTATTGTTTCAACACGACCAGGATTCTTAGCGGGTGAAAATGTTGAAGGAGCTCACCCAATCGCTCTTGCGGGTCGTGTGCCAACACGTGTGACACTCGAGGGGGGTGAGATTTCCGTCGGTGATCCACTTACCAGTTCTTCAACGACAGGTGCGGCTATGAAGGCTGAAACAGCAGGAATGATTGTTGGATATGCGCTTGAGCCTTACACAGGTGCAGGTGACGACAAGATTCTCGTCTACGTGAACAAAGGCTATTGGGGTGGTGAGGCGGTTGATACTGCACCAGGGACAACCAGCGGAGCATCTGGATTTGCCTCAAACGCAACACAGAATTACATCGGCTTGAACATGAGTGGAAACATCTTCATGAACAGCTATTCACTTCTTAATGTCGGTGGAATAACAGGCATGGGGAACAGCTGGGAGATTCAATCAAACGGAACAATCCGCACCGAGGGGCTCATAAAGATGCTCACGGACAATTATCAGGGTCAGCCAGTTGAAACGATTGCCGTGACTTCTCCTGAAGCAGTGATCACATTGTCTGGAACTTCGGAGCTGGTGCAGGGCACGGCTGAAGTTCGATTTGAACAGGTGGTACCTGAATACAACGATGTCATTAGTGCGATTGCACCGATCTATGTGGTCGTGACCCCAAATGGTCCAACAAATCTCTATGTGGCAGAAAAGGATCAAAATCACTTCCTCGTGAAGGGCTTTGGTGGTGGTGATGTGGAGTTTGATTGGACAGTGACAGCGTATCGAAAGGGGTTTGAACCCGATGAGCCAGAGGCAGTCGTGGAGGAAGAGGAACCTGTTGTCACAGAGTCTAGTGGAATAGAAGAGGAAGTGATTGAGGAAGTCGTTGAGGAGCCTGAAGAAGAATTACTTGAGGAAGAGGTTGTCGTAGAAGAAGTGGCTGACGAGGTCATTGAAGAAGATGTTGCCCCTGTAGAACTGGCTGTAGAGGAAGAACCCGCTCCCGAAGCTTCTCCGGAGAGTCCGGAGCTCACACAAGTCGATTCAACGAACCAAGATGAAGGTGGCAACAGTGCCGAGTAACCATCCCACGTTCGTTATCGAAACTCATTCGTTTTCTTTGCCGGTCCCTCATCTGTTCAGTACCCGTCCCGTTCCATTCTAAAAGAAAAGAAAACGGAATCGTTCTTTTACCATCTTTCAACAGGCCTTTCCTTCCATATTCCTCACTGGAATGTGCACGGTCTAGGCCTGGACGGGGTCCATGCTTCCCGTCGCGTACGCAGCGCTTGAAAGGGACAACAAAATCCCCTACGTGTTCTGTGTGCTTACGATAGGGAAGACATCCGTCTTAAGACGAGGATGATTGTCTTACGATAGATGAGATCTGTTCAGGCCCTACAATTACATAACGGAAACCGCGGGACCCCACACTCGCGGTTTTCGTGTTTGTGACTCAAAACGTTATAATGGATGCACTATGATCAAACAACATGGAGGACTGGCAGAACATTTGCGAACCACGGCACGTGGATTGATTTACACAATGGGATTTTTGATCCCTCTTTTTTACTTACCCTGGACGCTGGACTTGCTTGAAATCAACAAGCAGACCCTGTTTGTATTCCTTACCTTTGCTGCAGCGCTCCTTTGGCTCGGATCGATGATGGCAGAGCGACGTGTACGTATCCGTCGCGGGTGGATGAACCTGCTTCCGCTTGTGCTTGTGCTCACCTTTGCTCTTCCTGCCCTCTACTCGGTTGCTCCCTATCTTTCGTGGCTTGGAATGGGTCAGCAATCCTATACGAGTGTTCTCACATTTGTAGCTGGAGCCGTGTTGTTTTATGTCGTTGCTGATTTATTTCAAGAACGTTCAACACATCGACTCATTCACACGGTCTTACTTCTAAGTTCATTCCTTGTCGGACTCATTGGCTTCACAAGCCTCTACGGCGTGTCTCTGCTTCCAGGGCGTGTTCGTGACATTGCTGCGTTCAATACGATTGGCACGCCAAATGCTCTTGCACTCTTTCTTTCTACAATGACCGTTTTTTCTATTGCTGCTTGGATTTCTCATCGTAAGGGAGACTCGATGTTGCATGATGGCTGGCTTGGAGTGGTCGAGCGTATCCTAGCAATCGCCCTCTCTTTCATCACATTCTTGGTCTTAGCCGCCATCGACTTCCATTTGTCTTGGTTTGTATTCGTCGCAGGTATGGGGATCTTGTTCGTCTTTGCGCTGTTTCGTTCGAAGTATTTCCCTTCACTGTTGCGCCTTGCACTCCCGCTCGTTTTGCTCTTGTGTGCTCTTCCATTTTGGTTTTGGCTTGATCCAACTCCACCATCCGCACTTCCACTTGAGGTTTCTCTCAATGCAGCCACAAGTTTGGATATCGCAGATAAGGCACTGAGTGAATATGGAAGTTCCTACGGCTCTGGCCCTGGTACATACGTGTTTAACTTCACGCAGTTCCATGGCTTGGGTTTAAACGAGACAGACTTGTGGTCCACACGCTTTGACCGGGCCAACTCGCACGTGCTGACCCTCCTGCCAACGATTGGCTATCTCGGCATTGGGCTTTTGGCTGTTTTTGTCCTCGTCCTTCTTGCACGCGCCCTCTATCAAGTCCTCAAGCCTCATTCTCGTGATGAATGGCTCGAGAGTTTCTTGCACCTGTGTCCATGGCTCATGCTTATGATCATTGCGTTTGTGTACCCGTGGAATTTCTCGTTTACATTTCTTTTCCTCTTTTTTTCAGCACTGATTGCCTCACAGGTTCTCCGTAAGCCCGCAGAAAAAAGCTTTGAGCAACAACCAGCTTTTGCACTTGTCACAACAGGCCTGTTTGCTGGGGGTGCTCTCTTGTTTTTGATCGCCATCTTTTTGACAACACAGCTGTATGCCGCTGAAATAGCGTTTGCGAAAGCGGTGCGCACCGATCGTGCAGGAGGGGAGACTGAAACGATCGTTTCCTACTTAGATAGGGCCGCAACACTCAATCAATTTAACGATACCTACTATCGGACGCTTAGTGAGGCACTCCTCCTACGTGTCGGGGAAGAGTTGTCAGGAGTTCAGGCCGCAACAGAACTTTCAGGTGAGGGTCAGCAGTATCTGCAGTCATTGATGGCTGCCTCTGTGAATGCATCTGTGCGTGCAACAGACCTTTCACCGTACAATGTCTTAAATTGGATCACACGCGCAAAAATTTACCGTGAGCTTATTCCACTTCAGAGCACAGTCGCTCCATTTGCCATCGAGTCTTATCAAAAGGCCCTCACCCTTGAACCGCTGAATTCTTCTCACTGGACAGCGTTTGCGAGGACCTATCTCGTGATCGCTGAGCAGCTGGCACTCCTCGGAGCGGCAGAGGATGCTTTGGTGAGAGAGCAGGCACTCATTGAACGTGAGACCGTCCTTATGAATGCTGAAACAGCGCTTAACCGGGCAGCAGAACTTCGTACAAATTATGCCCCAGCCCATTTCTACCTAGCGATTACTTACCAAATGCAGGGAAGACTCGATGATGCGATTGGTAAGCTTGAGAGTGTGGCAACGTACAACCCACTGGATATCGGCGTGCATTTTGAACTAGGACTGTTTTACTTAGAGCGATTGGCTGATGGTGACCTCGAGCGGGCACGTGATGTTTTGGAGATCGTCGTCAATCTCTCACCAAGTTACTCAAACGCACGATGGTTTTTGGCAAGCGTTTACGAACAGCTTGGGGATGTCCCTTCAACGATTGAGCAAGTCGAAGCCGTCCTTCGGTTGAATCCAGAGAATGCAGAGGTGCAGGCCAGGCTTGATGGCCTCTTGCGTGGGGAACGACTCGATGAGGTGCCAGAAGCGATTGAATAATCACTGGCTTCTCAGGTACAAAAAACCATCTCAATAGGAGATGGTTTTTTGGTGGACCCTAGCGGGATCGAACCGCTGACCTCTTCCATGCCATGGAAGCGCGCTACCAGCTGCGCTAAGGGCCCCAGCGAAAAATAGAATACAAGAAAGAGACAAAAGGGGCAACGGAAGGGTTCGCACGCTCTAGGCCATTAAAAACGGTTACCGTAATCAGGGAGGAGGGAACGATTACTCGTGGCGCGAGTTCAGTTTAAGAATCAGTGTGACCAGTGTATCAATTCGTCGTTTTAAGACCAACGGATTGAGTG
>Ga0210044_10004587_pt1 | contig 19219 bp, 22 predicted proteins | sample CryGey13umfilter_2_FD_183959 | JGI IMG/M metagenome (GOLD analysis project Ga0210044, IMG submission 183959) | Groundwater microbial communities from aquifer in Utah, USA - Crystal Geyser 4/9/14 3 um filter (SPAdes) (version 2) | ecosystem: Environmental > Aquatic > Deep subsurface >... | reverse complement strand
TAATGGCTTTCGCAACAGAGAACGGTTTCGCAATGCGATCTACTTTCACTTGGGTGCTTTGGACCTGTATCCGGCACCCAATCAGGCAGGTTCGACTTGTGCTGCCCACACAACTTCGTGAAGCGCCACTTTTGCTTTGCCGCCTCTTGGCGGGGAGATATAAGGCAGCGACACCGGTTGGTAGCTTTGCCGACTCTGCATAATCAATGTTGGTCGCTGCCGGCAGCTTTCACGTTTTATTATTAGTCGCTGCAGCCGGCTTGCGGAGTACCAATATCCTTGCAGGAGAGCCGTGCAGATATTTCATGCAAAAATCCGCGTATAGCCTTAACTTTACCCTGCTCCGGTGAGTGGCTTGTAGGTATTGAGCAGGGTAACCAGCTCGCGGCTCTTGTTGCTGTTTCAGGGTGTGATCGGTAGAGGCTACTCCCTGTAGTGAGGGCCTGATTTCTATCGGTTTATTTATTGCGGTGCAGCAGATTGAAAAAGAGTGCCAGCGCAAGGCCGAAAAGGCCGCCGAGTATGCAAAGGCCACCGAATGCGGCTGTAGCCATCAGAACGGTCGGAATGCCCTCGCTTGCCTGATCGTGTGGCAGAGCCTTGATTTCACCCACTGCATAATAAGACGCGAGAGCCCCGACCAGGATGATGATCGAATAGGTACGGATCTGCTGTTTCCAGGTTCGCTTCAGCTTAATTTTTCTGCATGGCGTGCAGAGATTTTGTTTGTTGTCGGTTTCTGAACCACATGATGAACACGCTCTCATGCTGCTACCTCTCAATTTCACTAATAATAATCACATCTGTTGCCCTGGGCCGCATACAATATCATCTGGCCGCGGGGTCGGGGAACAGCTGGCCGGGCTTATTCAGCGCTGTGCTGCAACGGGCTGGTTGCATGCCGGGTTCTGTTTGCTTGACTGTCACTCTTGACGGGACTTTTTTGTTTGAGTACGACACCGCCGGGCATCAGGGCAATTGTTTCGTATTTGTCGCTCAGGGCTGCAAAGTTGCGAGCAAGGCCATGCATATGTTCCTGTTGCGGATTAAAGGCAACATGGGTGATGCCTCTGATCTTGGCGGAGAAGTCCGCCATCTCTTCGCTGGCCGGTGGCAGGGGCAGCACATCCCGGCGGGTTGCCAGCAGTGTTCTTGCTGGCCACTGGCTGGCTGCAATAAATCCGTCAATGGGGCTTGCTTCAGCTTCGTTGCTCAGGATGCTGATCACCATATCGGTATCGCTTTTTAAACCCAGTTTACCAATGTTTATGCTGTTTCTGGCTGTGATCATGGCGATGGTGGCCAGCAGCATAACAGACACGAGCACAACACCCCGCTGACCGATGATGCCGCGCCAGCCAAGCCGCTCGTTAAGACGGATAAGTAGCGGTATGCCCAGATAGAGTGTGGTTGCCCAGAATATCAGCACCCATGCATGGTCGGCGTTACTCAATCCGATCAGGCTGGCGAAAATCAGCATCAGCGTTGTGCTGTCGAGATTACGGCGATGCATGAACAGTGTGGCAGCAATCGCTGCGATACCCAGGTCGGCAACAATCAGACCGATCCCCCAGCTATCGGCAGTGTGCAGTAAAGGAGAGCCAATGATTGCATCGGCGAGAATAATCAGGGGGTTGCTCGCTGCGGCTTCCATGCCATACCAGCCCCAGCGTAACAGCAGTATGGCTACCATGGTCAGTACCATGGCGATAATCATTTTCTGGGCCTTTTTGCGATCTCCCTGATCAAAGGTCCAGCGCCAGATCAGTGCCAGAGGCAGGGCCAGCCCCATCGGGTGCAGACTGACGGCGAAGGCACAGGCGAGGATTTGCAGAAAAAACCAGCTCGGTGCCGAGCGCTCGCTTTCATGCAGTAGTCGATCGAGAAACGCAGAGACAACAAATGCCCATAACAGGTAGACGCCGCTGCCAATGGCATCTGTTTGCATCAGGCTGATTGGCGAGATGAGTAACAGGGCTGTGGCCATCATGGATGATTCACCGCTGTGGCGGCTTTCGCCCCATTGATAGAGTAGCAGGGCAGTGCCGAAGAGGAAGAGCATGGTGTAAACTTTGGCGGCCGGGATGCTGCCGACCCAATGCATGTCCAGCGGGATAAACAGGATAGCGCGAAAATCGGGTACACCGAAGAATGCAACCGGGCTGGCTATCTGATGGATGATCGACCAGTTAAGCAGCAGGTCCAGTGCTGCGGCCTCTTCTATGCCGTAGCTGTCGTAACGGAATAGTGCCATATAAGCCCATGCCAGCAGGCAGAGGCCGATCAGGCCCAGATGCCGGGGGGCAAGGTTTTCGCGTATGGTTGCAAGCATGGCGGTATCCTGTCTTGTTAAAAGTTATGAACCGGTTGGCGATACAGTATCGGGTTCGGTACGGAAGGCAGGCGATTGTAGTCAGGTGGCAGAGACACGCAACCGTGTGTTTGCTACCCGTCTGCCTTATGCAGTCAGTTTTTTACCACTCGCCGCATTTACATCACCCAGTAATGCGATGAGGGCATCCGGTTGTATCAGTATGTCGGCCAGCGTGTAGCCGCTGAGTATATCCATGAATGCCTTGCGAGCCTGATAGAGGGCGTGTTTGAGTACACATGCTGAAATAATCGGGCAGGTATTGCATGCATGGTCGAAGCACTCCAGCAGGTCCATATGGGGTTCTGTTCCCTGTATGACTGCCCCGATATTGATCTGATGTGGCGTGAATGAGAGCACCATACCGCCCGATTTACCGCGTGTAGTGGTGACCCAGCCGTCCGTCGACAGGTTGTGGACAACCTTGACCAGATGATTGCGGTTGATGTCATATGCCTCTGATATTTCAGAAATAGTGCAGCGGCGCTCCGGAAAAAGTCCGAGGTAGATCAATACGCGCAGCGAGTAGTCTGTATACTGGGTAAGTTGCATACCACGAAAGATATATTTGTTTGACAGGTTTTGTCCAGCTCTGATAACGTTCGTTCACATACATGCCGTATGGGTATGACCGATTACGATACCGGAGGAGAGAAATATGAGTTCAGTATACGAACAGTTAGGTGGCGAGCCTGCAATCGATGCAGCAGTAGACATCTTTTATCGCAAGGTGCTTGGCGATAAATACGTTATCCGCTTTTTTGAAGGCGTGGACATGGACAAGCAGGCAGGTAAGCAGAAGGCTTTTCTGACCATGGTGACCGGTGGGCCGAACAGCTATACCGGCAAGGATATGCGTGAAGGCCATCGTCATCTGATCAAAATGGGTCTGGATGACTCTCATTTCGATCATATCCTCTGCCATCTGCGTTCGACTCTGGCTGAGTTGGGTGTGGCCCAGAATTTAATCGACACGGTAATCAGCGTAGCTGAGTCTACCCGTGCTGATGTGCTGGACAGGTAATTAAGCATGCATTTTGAAACATTTATTCCCGTATTTCTGATGTTTGCCGTACTCGGCCTGATTCTGCCGACCATACTGTCCACCATGTCTGACAAGGGCCGTGTCTCACCGGGCGAAGCTGAAGCCACTGCACCGAAAGCGCCGACGCTGTTCGAGCAGTTGGGGAGCAATGCTGCGGTGGATGCCGCGGTCGATATCTTCTATCGTCGTGTGCTGGCCGATGCCTATGTCGTCCGTTTCTTCGAGGGTGTGGATATGGAGAAGCAGGCTGCCAAGCAGAAGGCATTTCTGACCATGGCATTTGGTGGTCCGCACAATTATACCGGCAAGGATATGCGCGAAGGACATCGTCATCTGATCAAGATGGGTCTGGACGACTCTCATTTCGATCATATTCTGATGCATCTGCGCGCCACACTGGCTGAACTGGGTGTTGCAAATAACCTGATTCAGCAGGTGATTGCCACGGCAGAGAGTACCCGTAACGACGTACTTGATCGCTGAGTAAGCAGTACTGATGGATGAAAGGGGGCGTATGCCCCCTTTCTCTTGGCCCCGGGCAGGAGTCCGGATAAGTTTGTAGGAGTAATGGATGCCAACGATACGCTTTGAAGGTCAGGATTATTTCTGTGCCGAAGGTGAAACACTGCTGGATAGTCTGGCCCGACATGGTGTGATGCTGCCATCGTCATGCAAGGCCGGTGCCTGCCTGACCTGCCTGACACGGGCACTGAAAGGTACGCCGCCGGCCGCCGCACAGCAGGGGGTGAAAGATACATTGGCTGCCCAGGGCTATTTTCTTGCCTGTTTGTGCAAACCTGTCGAAGATATGGAGATTGGTCTGGCTTCGGTTTCGCCCAGATATGCGGCGCGTCTGCTCAGTAAGGATCTGCTCAATGAATCAGTTGTCCGTTTGCGTCTGGAAGTGCCACATGGATTTACCTACAGGGCAGGGCAGTTTATAAACCTGACGCGTGCCGGTGATGAGCTGACGCGCAGTTATTCATTGGCCAGTATCCCTTCCGACCCGTATCTGGAGCTGCATATCAAACGCGTGCAGGAAGGACGCATGAGTACCTGGCTGTTTGATGATGTGGCTGCAGGAGATGAGCTCTCATTTTTCGGGCCTTCCGGCGACTGTTTTTATCTGCAGGATGACGCTGATCGTCCGATACTGCTTGCCGGTGCGGGCACGGGTCTGGCGCCATTGTACGGTATTTTGCGTGATGCACTGGCGCAGGGACATGCTGGCTCTATTCATTTGTTCCATGCCAGTCTGGCTACGCCGGGTTTGTATTTGATGGATGACCTGCGTGCGCTGGCTGATGCACACACACAGTTTCAATATACCCCTTGTGTCCTGCACGGCGATGTGCCGGCCGGAGGCATGCAGGGTAATATTGTCGATTTGCCTGTGCAGGTGCTGGGGGCATTGGGCGGTTATCGTGCCTATTTGTGCGGCGATCCGCCTATCGTGAACGGACTGCGTCAGAAATCATTTCTGGCAGGCATCGCAATGCGGGATATTCATTCAGATCCGTTTGTGTTTACACCGGCCTGACGGTTTTATGCCAGACTGTGGTAATGCTTGCATCGTAGCAGATGCGGAGATACGATTCCGGCTGTAAAATTTCCGGGAGGTTGATAATGCATTTAGAGACATTTATTCCAGTTTTTCTGATGTTCGCGGTATTCGGGCTGATCCTGCCTACAGTACTGTCTACCATGTCAGATAAAGGCCGCGTCGAAGGCTAAAACGTACATTGCTGCATATTAAGCCCGGGAAGTTATCTTCCCGGGCTTTTTTTTTGAGAATTATTTTCAGGTATGCATGAGGATCGTGATAGGCTTTGCCAAGCGGGCAGGTATATTTATTATGATTGCATTATATAAGTAAGAAATGCTTTGTAGGCAGGCTTGAACAGAACAGGGAGAGGCACGACATGGCTTCAAATGTAATACAGAGCTCGGCGGATCAGCGGGCGCTCAGGACCTTTGCCTTATGGATGGGTTGGGCAATTTCGGCGATTACGGTGTTTGCGATGATGTCCCGCCAGACGAATGTTATTTCGTTTATTGAGAATGATCATACACGTGTGACCTGGTTGATTCTGGGTATGTTTGTGCTGGGCGTGGGTGTGAGTCTGGTGCAGGCGATGAAGCTGACGGGCGAATGGTTTCGTGGTTACCGCATCGAATCGCAGATGATAAACAAAGGGCTTGCCGGTGTACGTGAGACTGCCGGCGGTCATCTGGTTGACCATTTTGTTGAGGCGATGAATACGATTACCGCACGCAACGGGCGTGTGAATGTGGATGCATTGATCGATGTTGAGTTTTCGTCACAGCACCGGATCAGCCAGTTTGTCGGCTTGCTGGGTAATCTGATGATCACACTCGGCCTGATCGGTACGGTGCTGGGTATGACCATCACGATGAATGGTTTGAGTGGCGCGCTCGGTTCTCTCGGTGTTGATCAGAGCCTGCTGGTGGAAGGTTTGCGCACGGCCATGAACGGTATGGGTATTGCATTTTATACGACACTGATCGGTTCTGTGCTGGGTGGTGTGTTGTTGCGCGTATTTTCATGGATCACCGACGCCTCGGTTAATGGTCTGCAGGATCTGATGTTACGGACATGCATTGTGCATGCATCGGCAGATCTGGAGCCCAGTGATGATCGCAATTTTCGTGCGCTGGATGTTACGGTGCAGCAACTGCAGAGCCGTGTCGAGCTGTTGAATATGGCACTTCAGGCCAGTCGTGAAGAGATGGGGATGTTGCGTGAGGAGGCGATCACGATGCATCATCAGTTGGGGGATCTTGCTGCCGATGATCCGATTCGCAAGCTGGCGGCGGGTCATGCGCGCTATGCAGTGGGGATGCGTCCCGGTTTTCTTGCCCGTATTTTTTCGCGATTCAGGGGCTGACCCGGGCCATGCGTAGAACCAGGAGTAGCCCTCAGGATAACGTCTACGAGATTTTTTCGGATATGGCGTTGTTGATGCTTGCGGCATTTATATTTCTCTTCGCACTTATTCTGGTGAATGCGCAACTGCAGGGCAGCGGCAAGGCCGATCTGACATTGCAGGAGATTGAGGAGCTGAAGCAGCAGCTGGCTCAGGCGCGGCTCGACAAACTGGAGCTTCAGCGTGAGCTCAACAGCGTGGCGAGTGTCGATGCGCAGCAGCAGATTCAGAATGCCGAAGCCCTGATGGCTGGCAAGGACATTGAGGGGCAGGTGGAAAAGGTACTGCTCAGTGCGAGTATGGCTACGGGTAAGGGGCGCAAGGACTTTGATATGTTTATTGCCGGTTTGCGAAACCTGCCGGGCAAGGATCTGCATCTGGTTGTCGACGGGACCGGCTCGATGCACGGTGTAACGAGTTTTCTGATTCCTGTGCTGCGTATGATTGCCATTCGCTCAGGCAAGCATCTTTCGGCTGTGAGCTGGTATGCTGATCACCGGGTTGGCACCTACACAGGCAGCATGGCGGAGATGTTTGACCATCTGATGGAGGATGCGCCGTTTATCGGCGCGGATGAAACCATTGGCCATGCATTCCGCCACATAGCCGCAGAATCACCGGTGCCGGGCGCTTACCTGTTGATTGGTGATGAGCCACCGACGGACGAAGTGCGTTACCATGAAATTCCTGCGCCGGTATTCACGCTGCCGCTGGGTACGAGTAACGGCAATACGAAGGCGGCATTCCAGCAAATGGCCGATACAACCGGCGGACGTATGCTGGAGTTGAAGTTCCAGTAATAAGCTTAAGCCAGTTGCGGGAAGAGCTGTACCATCATGCCGGAGAGTGCAAACAGTGCTGCTGCCAGCATCAATGTCGGGACGGCGATAATAGTCAGAGCCATGCCTGGTGAGATCTTGCAGTGGTTGACCAGCGCTACCCACAGCATATACAGATTCCACAACCCTGCAATAGCGCCAATATAGGGTACTGTTGCCAGCGCCATTGGGGTTGCGGCATAGGCGCTTATCTGGAAGGCATTGGCTGTGGTCAGTTTACCTTTGGCCAGGTTTTTGACCGCCCATGACATGTATGCCGACCAGATCCACAGGCTGATCAGGGACAATCCCCAGATGACCGGAATCATGAATAACATGCCAAGGCTGTAAAAAGGCACGCCGATAAATGTTGCGGCAAAGATAATAATAGAGCCAAAGAACAGCGAATTGCTGTGAAATGCCGCGCCGGGCAGCGCGGAGAAAAATGCTTTCGGCGAGGTGATAATGTCACGCAGCGCTGGAAGCAGTGATTGCATAGGGTTGTTTTTGTCAAAATAGTTCATGTGTCACCTCTGATTGGTGACGCAGGCTTGCGGCATGACGCGGAAGATGCAAGGGGCTGAAGTCAATGCCCTGAACGCAGATGCTGGTGGTTCGTCATTGCATCCCATAGTCATGGCAACATGGGCAGGGTACGATTGCTGCCGGTTCGGCAAAGGGAGTGATCCATGGTGAACAATGCTTCATTGATACTGTTTGATTGTGATGGGACATTAACCGATTCACATGGCCTGATTGTGCGCGCCATGCAGCTTGCATTTTGCGACTGTGATCTGGAGCCGCCAACGTCGACAGCTGTTCAGCAGGTGACCGGTCTGTCGTTGTCGCTTGCAGTGGCCGGCCTGACCGAGGCTGTCGACATGCATGAGCGTATCGTTGCAGCATATCGTTCGCACTACCGCAGCGGGGAGGCGGATATTCAGCTCTTTCCAGGTGTACGTGAAACACTGGATGCGTTGAAAGACAGGGGTTACTGGCTGGGCATTGTGACCGGTAAATCCAAACCGGGCCTGATGCAGGCGCTGGACCTGTTTTCCCTGCGCGACTATTTTTATGTGATACGTACGGCTGATTGCACACACTCCAAGCCGCATCCAGCCATGGTGCTTGAGAGCATGGAGGAGATGGGCGCACAAGCGTGCAACACGCATGTGATTGGTGATGCTGTGTTCGACATGCAGATGGCGCGTGCAGCAGGCGTGCAGGCTATTGGCGTCTCTTACGGCGCAGCCAGTGCCGAAATGCTGGCAGAGGCTGGCGCCTCCCGCATCGTGCACCAGTTCCCCGAGTTGCTGAGCAGTTTTCCCGGATCGCTATCGTTGTTATCATCACCGTCATGATCGTCACACGCATGGCCAAAGTGATTGTGCTAGAATGCCGTGCAAGTATGTCCAATTGTTACCGTACCGAGGAGTAAGTATGTCCAAAACCATTCGTTATACCCTGATTGTTGTCGGCGTGGTCATTGTGCTGCTGCTGGCAGCGCCATTTTTTATTGATGTGAACACCTATAAGGGGCAGATCGAACAGAAGGTGGAGGATGCTACCGGGCGTAGTCTGACGATTGGCAAGATCAGTGCATCGCTCTTTCCCTGGGTCGGTGTGGAGTTGGATGATGTGCATCTGGCTAACCGTATAGGTTTTTCCGACAACGATTTTCTCAGTGTGAAAAAATTACATGTCAAACTGGCACTGTTGCCACTATTGAGTAAAAACGTGGAGATTAAACACTTTGAGATAGTCGATCCCCGGCTTTATCTGGAGCGGCACGAAGATGGTCAGAGCAACTGGGGCGATCTTGCATCGCCGCCAGCAGCCGGTGTTGAGGGTGTTGCAGATAGATCCGGTGGTAATCCTGGCGGAGGCGTGGCGCTGGCCGCCTTGCAGGCTGAATCCCTGTCGCTGACAGGCGGTGAGATGATCTGGGTGGATGGTAAGGCCAGCCCTGTGGCGCTGACAGAGCTGAATATGGCGCTTAATGATGTGCAGCTGAAAAGGCCGGTAGGGGTCAGCATTTCCGGCAAGCTGGATGGTGATGCATTCGAGCTGGATGCCAATATCGGCTCTGTTGGCGATCTGACGAAGCTGAACCCGGTGAATCTGCCCGTGCAGGGGCGGTTGAAAGCCGGGCACATTCGCCTGCAACCGTTTGCCGCTATGATTTCCGGCTGGCCGGCTGAGCTTGGCAATGTGAACAAGGCAGCGGTTGGCATCACTGCCAACCTTGAACAGCGGCCGGGTGGCCTGCGTCTGGGCGAAGGGGTGCTGACACTGGATGCGGCGCACAAGCTGGATATCAACTGGAAGGTAGAGATGTCGGGGGCGGATGAGGTTAAGCTTCAGCGTGCGGCTCTGGCCGTTGACGGTAAGTCACTGCTGGATTTAAAAGGCACTATCCGCCAACTTTCCGGCACACCATCCTTTGAGTTGCATATCGACAGTCAGCCGATTGAGCGGACGTGGCTGACTACTTTTGTGCCGGCGCTGAAAGATATGTATGCAGGCAACCCGGCGCCCTGGCAGCAGCTTGGCGTGAATGCTCTGGTCGCCGGCGACAGCACACATATGGATATTCGTGACCTGCAGCTCAAACTGGATAGGGAGCAGCTTAAGGCAACGGGTGCAGTGATATTTTCCGGTCCCGATATTCGCTTGCGCATCAGTGGTAATCAGTTGCATCTGGATCCATGGCTGCCACAGGGGAAAGAGAAAAAAGATGCTGCTTCCATGCAGCTGATCACTGAAGCCGTAGCTGCCGAGAGCTCGGCTGAGCCGGATTTGCGTTTTCTCAAGAGCTGGCGTGTGACAACCAGGGTGAAGGTCGGGACGCTCTATTTGCGCGGTCTGGAAATGGGTGATTTTTCGCTCGCTATGAATGGTAATGATGGTCACTTTGATCTGAATCCGCTGAGTTTTAATCTGGCTCGTGGCAAGGTGGTGGAGAGGGCCACTGTCAATGTGGCTACCTATCCGGCCAGTTGGACGGAATCGGTTCATATGACCGGTGTGCAGGCCGGCCCTCTGCTGCACTCTCTGGCCGGTATGGATATGCTGAGCGGGACAATGGATATGGATACCCGTTTCAGGGCAACCGGCTTGACAGAGGCGGGTGTGAAAACGCTGAATGGACGCGGCAATGTGTTGTTGACCGACGGCAAACTCAAGGGCTATGACATTGCCGGCGCTATCCGCAAGTTCACCGATCCGACCGCTGCCGCAAGCGGTCCCCAGTCAACAGATTTTGCCAAGCTCTCCGGCAGCTTTGATGTTGTGAACGGTATCGCCACCAATCAGGATCTGTTTATGGCATCACCGCTGTTGCGTATTACCGGCAACGGCACGGTGGATCTGGTGCAGAAGGTGCTGGATTATCATGTGAAACCGCTCGTAGTTGGTACATTGAAAGGTCAGGGTGACAGCGTGATGCGCAAGGGCCTGTCGGTACCGTTGCATATCACCGGTCCGTTTGATGCACCCAAAGTACGCCCGGAAATTAATGCCAGAACCCTGATCGATAATGCACCGGCCCTGCTTAACAAGGGCAATATTGGCGGGGCACTGGGCGGTTTGCTGGGCGGCAAAGGCGGCAGCCAGCCGCCGGCACAGGAGCAACCCGCCACCCAACCGGCTTCACCTGCCAAACAGCTGTTGAAAGGGCTGGGCGGGGTATTTCCCGGTTTTTAACCGGTCAGGAATCTGATATGAGAGTTTTTGAACATTTGCGCCTGCATCCCGAGCGCCCGCAGCTCAGGCAGATTCGCCGTGCGGCGGAGCTGCTGCGGCAGGGGCTGTTTGTGGCCGTGCCGACCGATACCACTTATGCGCTGATGTGCAGGCCCGATGCCAGCGCTGCGGTTGATGCGATCAGGCAGCTGCGGCGACTGGATGATTCCCACTTGTGGGCTCTGGCCTGTGCAGATCTGTCGATGGCCGGTGGTTGCGTGCGCATAGATAATCAGGCTCATCGCATCCTCAAGCGCTGCTTGCCCGGCCCCTATACCTTTATTCTGCCAGCCAGCGCATCGCTGCCGCGCCGGATTTTTGGCAAAAGAAAGGATGTGGGTATACGCATGCCGGATCACCCGATAGCCAGCATGTTGCTGGAAGAGTGTGGAGAGGTTCTGCTGACGACAACGCTGGCTTTTCCCGGTCAGCTTGAGCCGGCTTTTGATCCGGATGAATTTGTACCGCTGCTCAAAAACCAGTCATGTGCGGTTCTTGATGCCGGCTGGGGCGGATTGGTATCCAGCACGGTGGTAGATCTGTGTGCGGATGAGCCGTTGCTGTGGCGTGCCGGTGCCGGTGAGTGGCCTGCATAGTGCAGGCTTGACTGTAATTCTGCTGACATATTAAGGTAATATGACTATCCTCTGCACCATTGAAAAAAGTGAGGGTGGGATATGAAGAGATTTCTTGAAAAACTGCTGTGGAATTCGCGATACATGACCCTGCTGGCGGTATGGTCCTGCATTGTCGGTATGGCGCTGCTGTTCATCTCTTCTGCACTGGATATGGGACACCTGCTCATTGATTTTATCGGTGTCGAGTTTCTTGGTCATGAATATGTCGGTGATTTCCACACCGATGTTGTCAGTCATGTCATTACAGCAGTGGATGACTTTCTGCTGGCAATCGTGTTGTTGATCTTTGCGCTGGGCGTGTATGAGCTGCATATTGATAAGATTGAATTTGCCCGCGATAACGAGACTGCCGGCAAGTTGCTGCAGATCGAATCCCTCGATGATCTGAAAGACCGCCTCGCCAAGGTGATCCTGATGATTCTGATTGTTGCCTTCTTCAAGAATGTACTGCACGTCACCTTCAATGACCCGTTGAATATTCTCTATATGGGTGCCGGTATTTTCCTTATCTCCCTGGCCCTCTATTTCGGCCACAAGGCGGGTAGTGATCACTGATCTTCAGGCGGCTGCGTGTTAGCAGGCTATAAGTCTTGAACAGACGTCTGCTCTGGCAACGCCTTCTCGATGTCGCACTGTTTGCGGCCACACTTGCTGCGGTTGCTGCCTCATTCGTGGAGACGCTGCCGGAGTGGGTCACAATGGCAGCACTGGTTGCGTTTGTGCTGTTTTTTTTCATGCGCTGGTGGCTGGATGATGACCGTAAAGCATGGATGAAATCCAACTGGTTTGATCTGGCTCTGGTCGTGCTGTTATCCTCGCCGCTGTTGCGCATGCTGATGGCTCTGAGGGTCGCTCACCTGTTACCCGCACTGAGGCTGGGAACCATCATTCGCGCCAATAAGGATCGTTTGCTGCGCCTGCTGGTGCTTTCGGGTGATAGTCTGCCTGTTGCGATGGCGCTGATGTTCGGCATCGTATTTGTATTCGGTACAACAACATTTATGATCGAACATGGGCACAATCCCCAGTTCGGTGAGTTGCAGGATGGTCTGTGGTGGGCCTTTGTGACGCTGACGACTGTTGGCTATGGCGACATTGTTCCGATCACATCGGCTGGCCGTATTGTGGCTGTGATGACGATGATACTCGGTATTGTCGTTTACTCGTTGATTATTGCCAACCTGACCGTGCTGGTGGAGTCATATGGCCGCAAGCAGGCTGAGGCTAAAGTCAAAACTGTGCCAGTGAAGAGTGAAGAGAGCGATATCACCTGACAAGAGCTGCTCTGTCACCAGTTTATGCAGCGTATTGCCCTTCGTTTACCCCTCGCCGAGATCTCCGGTACTGTTTTATGCCTGATGGCTGCTTCGGATCAGGAGTAATCGGCCCAGAACTCAGTTTGGGAGTTCATACTGCCGATGCGCTCGATAAGGGCATCCACCGCATCCTCATGCTCGGCAAAGTTCATGCAGTCTGTCTGCACAATCAACAGCGGTGTCTCCTGATAGTGGAAAAAGTATTGGTCATAGGCGGTGATTACCTTTTCCAGATAATCCATTCTCAGGCCGCGCTCCATCGGGCGATTGCGGCGACGGATACGATCCATGATGATATTCGGCTTTGACTGCAGGTAAATCACCAGATCGGGGCGCTGGATGTCGCAGCTGACCAGACGCGCCACCTGCTCATACAGGGCCAGCTCCTCATCGCTGAGCGTGACGGTGGCAAAGATATGGTCCTTGGCAAAGAGATAATCGCTGATCACTCCCTGTCGGAACAGATCCTGCTGATGCAGCCCCTGCCACTGTTTCAGTCGTGAAAAGAGAAAAGAGAGCTGTACGGAGAGGGCGTGGCGGGAAGGGTCCTGATAAAACAGTTCGATGAACGGGTTGCCATCCACCTGTTCGAAGAATGTGCCGGAGCCCAGGTTGTCTGCCAGTTTGCGGGCCAGGGTTGATTTGCCGACTCCGATAGCGCCTTCAATGGCAATATGGCATTGATTGAGCGGGCGCCCGCGTATGCTTGCCAGCGGCTCTCCAGCGGGGGAGGTGATCTCCCGGCGTGATCCGGTCTGTAGCCTGTCTACCATATTCTACCCTCCGCTAATGGTGCCTCTCCGTGGCGCAGCAAGTCGGCCAGCAGGGACGAGGCGGGTTCCCCAAGCTGTGGATGATGCCACTCCGGCGCTATATCGCAAAGCGGACGCAGCACGAACTGGCGGGTGTGCATAAGCGGGTGGGGAATAGAGAGACGGGGCAGTGCGATGATCTCCGTAGCGATGGCAATGATATCCAGATCCAGCGTGCGTGCTCCCCAGCGCACTGTACGTACGCGACCATGCCGGTGTTCAATCGATTGCAGCGCATCGAGCAGTGCCAGTGGTGCAAGTCCGGTGGTAATGGCGATGACAGCATTGTAGTAATCGGGTTGGCCGGGTGGTCCCAGTGGTGGCGTGCGGAAGAGCAGGGAGGATGCTGTTACAGTTGTGTGCGGCAGCGCAGCGATCTCCACACGGGCGCTGTTAAAGGTTATGGCTACCTCTCCGATATTACCGCCCAGCGCGATGAAGGCGTGCTTCATACGCAGGCTGCCGCGCCGCCGCGTCTGGGATCGCCCGCGGCCTGAATCTGACCGCGGGCATCGATGGCAATGGCATGTACGCCACCGAAATAGACGCTGGTTCTCCGCCATCCTCTGATCGACCAGCCGAGCGCACTGAGCTGCTTCTGCTCCGATTCGGTCAGGCAACCGGGTTCCGTATCCAGTGTCATCGCTTCATTATGCAGGCGGGGTGCATGCACGGCCGGCTCAATAGCCTGCCCCAGCAGCAGATGCCGGCTGAGTACCTGCAGGATGGCGCCGCGCAGCCGATTGGAACCACCGCTGCCCAGTACCAGAGAGGGACGTCCGTTTTTTATAAATACAGAGGGAGCCATCATCGAGGAGAGGGTGGTACCTGCGGGCAGTGCATGCAGTCCGAGCGGGTTGATATCCGCCTCGCCCAGCATGTTGTTCAGATGAATGCCTGTATCCGGTACGACAATACCCGAACCCTCGCCATTGCTGGTGGTTACCGATACCGCCATGCCGTCACCATCGACGATGCTGATGTGGGTGGTGCTGCCATGTCTGTTGCCCGCCTCCGGAAGCGGCTGCTGATCTGCCGGGTTGCGCAGGCGATGACGCAGCGTAGCGCATGCCCGTTGTATCTGTTCGGGAGCAAGGGTGTGGCTGGTAATGTTGTGTTCATGAATGCGGGCATCGAAGCGCTCGCTGCGCAACAGACTGGCTGCATGCAGGCATTCAGCCAGCAGTAGCTGTATATCCGCTTCACCGTGGAGTTGATCGAGCAGGGTGGCGGCATAGGCGATCAGCAGGCCGCCGGAAGAGGGGGGTGGATTGGTTAACAGGGTACCGCCGAAGAGCGGCGTTGCTAACGGTGTGCGGATCTGGAACTGGCTGGCGCGCATATCATCCATGGTGAGCAGGCCATGCGGCATGCAGCTGCCGACAACTGCTCTGGCCAGATCACCATGATACATCTCATCAATGCCTTCAATCAGCAGCATTTCCAGCGTGGCAGCCAGGCTCCTGTTGCAGAATAGCTCGCCTGTAGCCAGCAACTCACCATGTGGTGCATGCAGGGCAGTGCAATCGCTCCTGTCGGTCAGGATCGGACGCAGCAGTTCGATGAATGAGGCCTGTAAGGCGTTTAGGCGGATGCCGCTACGGGCGGCATCGAGCCCCGGTGCCATTGCTTCGGCCAGTGGCAGGCAGCCACGATCTTTATGGGCGGCAAACAGCATGGCCAGCAGTGATGGGGGCGCTACAGAGCCCTGTCCGATATGAAAGGTCTGTACGCTATCGCCGAAATCTATCGGAATGGATTTCAATGCGGTATTTGTCCGGCCTGATGGCATACGGGCAAAGCCATCATAGAGGGCATCCTTGCCCTTGCCACCTGCAATCAGCATAAAGCCACCGCCACCGGCAGCGGTGAGCACCGGTTCAGCGATAAATGAGGTGATCACCGCTGCAATTGCGGCATCTACGGCATTGCCACCCATACGCAGAATCGCTGCTCCCGCCTCGGCAGTTGCAGCATGCCCGGCCGCTACGGTGCCGCCCTGCGGGTTGCGGATACGAAACGACCTGCTCATGCGCCCTGTTGGTGAAAAATAAATCCCTCATTACCCAGCTTGGCAGCGATGGCTTTCTGTAGCTGTTCAGCCTTCTTGCGTGTTGTCGCGGGGCCTGCCCATACCGCATGCAACTGACCTCTGGCGATAATATGCGATGGCCAGCCCAGATGGCTTAAACGGTCAGCCAGCCCCTTGGCGCGGGTTTGCTCCTTGAATGCACCCAGTTGTACATAGTAACCGCTGGTCACCGACGGTGCGGCAGTCGGCGGCCGCTTGCTTATCCTGGGCTTGATGCTGCTTGGCAGCGTTATTGCAGGAGATGCTGCCGGTGCAGGCGGTGCCACTGCAGCCGGCTGTGGTGCTGTATGTGCGGGAGGTGGTGTCGGCGCATCTGGTGGTGTTGACGATGCTGTTTCGAGCAGGGCTGGCGGCGACTCCTGAAGCGGTGGTTCTATCGTCTGGTTGTCGCTGCTTTGCCTGTTATCAAACCGGGGCCACGAGATGTCAAACCACTGCGGATGGAGGGAGGCTGCAAGGATCATGAAGAGGCAGCAGGCAGCAACAATTACGGCCGTACGGTGCTCCGTCTGTGAAGCCTGCCAATGGGTAAGATCCGGCATCGGAGGTCAGGAATTCAGTAATTCGTCGAGCTTGCGGGAAAAACTCTCATAGCGAAACGGTTTTTGCAGTACATTGAATTTTTTATCCGGAAAGCGCTCATAGAGATCTTCCGGGTAACCGGTGACAAACATGATGCGATTGAGGATGCCGGGGTTTACCTGTTCAATGGAGCTGTAAATCTCGTCACCCGAGAGTTTGGGGATACGCACATCCAGCAGTACCAGCTGATACTGCTCACCGCGTGCGGTCAACTCAAACAGGCTTTCAACCGGGTCGCCCATGCCGGTAATTTCACTTTCCAGCCCCTTGTCCGTGACATAACGATTGAGGAAGGCGGTCAGTATGCTCTGTACCGAATCTTCATCATCAATAATCAATACCTTGATTTTCATCTCTGCCACCCTCCGAATTATAAACGAGCCGGCTCAAGCAGGCTGGCCGGATTGACGCGCGCGTTGTAAAAACGAACGCCCCAGTGCAGATGCGGACCTGTTGCGCGGCCTGTTGCACCGACTTCACCAATCGTTTCACCAGTCTTGACCCATTGACCTTTGCTGACAGCTGTCGATTGCATATGTGAATAGACGGAGACTAATCCATTGCCATGGCCGATGGCTATTGTTTTGCCGTTCAGATACATATCTGCGACCAGCAGCACGGAGCCGGCCAGAGGCAGCCGGACAGGCGTGCCTGCCGGTGCGGCAATATCGATGCCGGAGTGAGGAGAGCGTGGCTCGCCGTTGACGTAACGCTGGGCGCCAAAGGGGGTCGACTCTTCACCCTTAACCGGTAGAAAGTGCATGACTACGTTCGGATTTGCATTCACACCCTGAGTATAGGTTGCCTTGAGTGCTTTCACTTCACTTCTGATGCGCTTGAGCGTCTTTTGGTTGAATACGGCCATTTTCTCCGCCACGCTGATGCGTGAGATGCGAAAGGTGCCGCTGCTGACATGCAGTTTGTCCTGCGCCAGCAGCTTTTTGCCCTGCTGCCAGTGCATGTCGTAGGTGCCGGGCTTCTTTTTCAGATCGACGCCAATCCAGCCGCGCCAGCGCTGCTGACCCATTGATTTGACCGGCCATGTGCGGCCAAAACAACGAAGAGATGGTGTGCTATCACCGAGATCAGCCTCAACCATGATAACATCACCCTGAGTGGCAGGATAGTCGGCAGCACTGGCGGATGCAGCGCAAAGCATGAGCAGCACGAAAAGTGCGATGTGTCGTTTCATCTTCATAGTGTTGGACTCCTTTTGATTGATTCGATGCGTGTGTCGGCAGAACCGTCGCCAAACTCAACACGCAGCAGTGCGCCCGGCTGCAGCGAGGCAACCCGGGTGACCAGTCTGTTATCGGTGTCATAATTCAGGCTATAGCCGCGTGCCAGAATATCTTCTTTGTCGTATGCAGCCAGGCGGCCGCAGTTGAGTGCCAGACGCTGCCTGAGCTCAGGGATATGGGTCTGTTGCAGTCGCTTTAGTCGCAATGACTGGGGCAGAAGGAGCTGCCTGCGCGGTGGCAGCATCGCACCGGCGGCCAGACAGAGTCGCTGATGCAGTGCAAGGGCTGCTCTTTGCTTGCGTTGCAGTGTGGCATGCAGCATCTGATGCAGTTGGTTCATGCTGTTGCCCAGTCTGTGCCTGCGTGCGTGCAACTGCTGGCCGGGCTCCATGGCGGAGAGCCTTTTTTCCAGCATGCGCAATTGATTGCGCCGCTTGTGCAGCTCTGTGCGCTGCTGGTGCAGCAGCAGTGCCTGCAGCTGCTCCAGCCGGTGATGCGATGCATCATTCAGTCGCTGCCAGGCATATTGCTGGCGATGGTTGAGCGCCTCACTGTGGTGTCTCATCTCGCCCAGCTTTTGGCGCAGAATGCCCGCCATGGCAGCCGTTCTGGGCAATTGACGATGTAGATCCTGACGCGAGGGGCAGGCAAGCTCAGCCGCATTGGATGGCGTGGCGGCGCGCAGATCGGCGGCAAAATCGGTCAGTGTTACATCGATTTCGTGACCGATACCGGCAATGACCGGCACAGGGCATGTCATTACCGCCTTGACCACACTTTCATCGTTAAAGCACCAGAGATCTTCGATGCTGCCGCCGCCACGTACAAGCAGTATAACATCCGGGCAGTTCTCCATGGCGCTCATGCTCTGCAGTGCCGATACGATGCTGGCCGGCGCACTGGCTCCCTGTACCAGGCAAGGGGCCAGTGTAAGCAGCAGCCAGGCAGGACGAGTGGCCAGTACTTTTTTAACATCCTCAAAAGCTGCGGCCGTGGGCGAGGTGATAATACCGATATGTTGTGGCAGGGCGGGGAGCTGTTTTTTGCCTGCCGGATCAAACCAGCCGCGTTCGGCGAAGAGCTGTTTGCGGCGCTCGTATTCAGCAGCCAGTTTGCCGGCACCGGCCGATTCGATGCGGGTAACGACCAGTTGATAGGTGCCGCGCGGCTCGTAAACACTCAGGTGGCCGGTGAAAATGTACTCCCGACCCTCTTCCGGCAGCGTACTCAGGCGCATAGCCGCCGAGCGCCAGACGACAGCGGAGATTGCAGCGTGTGCATCCTTGATGGTGAAATAGAGATGACCTGATGTGTGTCTGGTCAGGCGTGATATTTCACCGCTGACCTGTATGCCGACAAAGCCCTGCTCAAGCATCTGTTTGATGCGGGCGGTCAACTGGGTTACGGAGAGGGGGGGGGGTCTGTCGGTCACTGGCCAATCATGGCACCACACAGCGCAAGGTCAACGTGTGACAGCAGTGCTCCCAGGGCAATCGCATTAAAATCATGAGCAGCCATTGGTTGCAAAAATGGTTATTTCGACAATAACAGATTAAATTTGGTTAAGACGGAGTGAGTGTTTCTTAGTCGAAATTTGTCTTCACGAATATAA
>Ga0210044_10004584_pt1 | contig 19222 bp, 19 predicted proteins | sample CryGey13umfilter_2_FD_183959 | JGI IMG/M metagenome (GOLD analysis project Ga0210044, IMG submission 183959) | Groundwater microbial communities from aquifer in Utah, USA - Crystal Geyser 4/9/14 3 um filter (SPAdes) (version 2) | ecosystem: Environmental > Aquatic > Deep subsurface >... | reverse complement strand
AATGCCATGCAATAGCCTCTCCTTCACGATCCTCGTCAGTGGCTAGCCATACAATTTCTGATTCTTCAGAAAGTTTTTTGAGTTCGGTAATGATTTTTTTCTTTTCCGGGTCATTTATGTAAATTGGTTTAAAACCATTTTCTACTTCAACACCCAACTTACTTTTAGATAAATCGCGTACATGTCCAAAGCTTGATTTGACTATAAAGTCCTTACCAAGAAACTTTTCAATGGTTTTTGCTTTCGCGGGTGACTCAACTATTACTAGATTTTTTGACATCAATTAAGATTTTTTTTGATTCGTTAAAATAAATTTGTTTTGCATTTTAGTGATAAAATAATAAATTCTTTCAATCAATATTAGCAATGCTTTTTGTAAACAAAATAATTTTATATGGAATCATATTTAGATATTTTCATTAATCATATTAGGCTTACACAAATATTTAAGTATATTATTTTTTTAATCCAGTTTCAATTTTACCTGTGCTTGTGTTCAATTCCGATCCTCCTTTAGAATGGGGAATCAAATACATAGAAAAAAGTACAATTAAAGCTAAAATAGGCCACAGTCTGTTTTGCGGTTTTTTGCGTAAAACAAAAAAAGCAAAGACCCAAAATATAAAAGCAAAAAGGGTTTTATTGTCTGTCCAATCGCCTCCAAATGGCCAGCCAGTCCAATAAGCACCAAAAGCATATTCTTGTACAAGTGGCCCAAGCAACAATCCGCCAATTCCTAAAGCTATAATAGTTACTCTTGCGAATTTGATAGTATTATTTCCCTTAAAAATGGTTTCTATGCCTGCTCTTGTAGCAAATAAAAGGCTAATAATCATAAAGAGAATGTGCGGAATTAATATATAGCGTGGTACAAATCCTTTAAACCTAACCACTACTGGGGTTTTATCCATAATGGCGATTTTTGATTCCCCTTTATACAATTCTATATGGTATTCAATTTTGCCGGCTGCTGCTTGTTCAGGAAGAGTAGAAGATAAAACACTTATTTCTTTTCCTTCACCAAAGATTGCATTTTTATGAATGCTTTTTCTAATCATTTTTTCAGATGTCCATGCTTCATCTACGCGATACTTTTTGTAAAAAATAATTGCTTCAACAGAAGTATCTTCAATTGGTAGATCTATGTTGCATTCAGATCCTATTTCACATGTTCGTATTAGATCAAAGTGATACTTCTGTTGTTCCAACATCACATCTGTTTTTGCTGGATATGTAGGTCCAGTTAGCCTTTGATACATCATAATGCTGATAGTTATTACTACTGTAATAACCCATAATAGGAATAGTTTTGATTTGCTCATAGTTGAAAATTGGTTTTAATATAAAACGCCGCAAAAATAATCTTTTTCTTTAAACTTTGTTTCAAAGCAATATTTTATTTGTTTTTGTTTATAAAACATAAATATGTGAATATGGAAAGATGATCGCTAAAACCGCCAGTATATCCTTTGCCGTAGGTTTTAAAAGGAATATTTCCACCCTTCTTATCAGCTGTCAAAACCCAATCAGGTTTAAAAATAATTATTTGAGTTTTATTGATTTTCAAGCCATTAGCAGCATATAGCAAATTGCCATTTACAATCATATTATCAATCATATTCCATTTGTTTTCAGCCCAATAATAATAGCTTCCCTCGTGATTTAATTGCTCTTTTAGGCATAGATCATAAAGCGAATTTGAGTTAATTAAAGTGTCGGTTCTTCCAGCTTTTAGGACTTCTTTAACGCTAAAGTCCAAAGGTTCGTCATTTAAATCGCCCATAATTAATAGCTTAACTTTAAAATTCAGTTTGCTTAATGAGTCGGTAAGATGCTTTACCACCATTGCTGCGGCGGCTCTTTTGTTTCTCGATTTCTCTTCACCACCAAGTCGTGAAGGCCAATGATTTACAAAAATATGCAATGTATCTTTTGCGCCTTTCACATAAAACTTAGCATAAAGTATATCACGTGTTTTAAATCTCGCATCGTTAGTAAGAGTTACTGGATAATTTTTTTCGCTTATTAGATTTAAGTTGGTTTTCTTATAAATTAAGGCAACATCAATTCCTCTAATATCTGGGCTTTCATGATGAATTATTGAATATTTTCCTTTCTTCAAATTATTTGAATTAATCAAATCATTAACAACTTTTCTGTTTTCTATTTCGCAGAGTCCAACTATATCGGGGAGTTTTTTTGAATCGTAGGATGAAATAACTTTGCTAATATTTTGAATCTTAGTAAGATATCTTTCTGATGTCCATTTTTTGTTTCCATCAGGTGTAAATTCTATATCGAGTTTGCTTTGATCATGAATAGTGTCAAAAAGATTTTCTGTATTGTAGAAAGCTATTAGAAGATTTTTATTGCAAAGGTTGCTTTGAGCAGATATTTGGCAGTTAATAAAAGCAAAAGCGCTAATTAACAGCATTTTGAAAATATTATGTTTAATCATTATTTTGTTTTATTTTTGATATTATTCGTCTGTCTTTTTTTGTAGGTCGCCCTAATCCGCGATCGCGATATTCAAAATTTTGCTTCATCAACTCAAGTTTATTATATTCACTTTCTGGAGTTAAATCTTTAATATATTGCTCTATTAATTTTGCGCCAACGCGTTTTTGAATTGGATCAATTACCTCAAAACTTAAATTAAAGCTGTCTTTTTTCACATAAATGATGTTACCAATACTTACCTCTTTAGAGGCTTTTGCAGCTTTTCCATTAATAATTATCTTGCCCGATTTGCATGCTTCGGTAGCTTGTGAACGAGTTTTGAAAAGCCTAACCGACCAAAGATATTTATCGATTCTGGCAATCATTATTTGGCTCTGAAATATATTTCTATTGGAACTCCTTGAAAATTAAAATTTTCGCGAATCTGATTTTCAAGGAATCTTTTGTATGGCTCTTTTATATGCTGCGGATTATTGCAGAAGAAGGCAAAACATGGATAATGAATAGGCAATTGAGTAATATATTTGATATGAATATATCTTCCTCTTATTGCTGGTGGCGGATTATGTTCAATTATTGGTTGCAAAATATCATTCAGTTTAGATGTGGCAATTTTTGTTACTCTTCTTTTATACACATCATTTGCAAAATCTAAAGCCTTAAGTATTCGCTTTTTATCTAATACCGAGGTAAAAATAATTGGCACGTCAGTAAATGGAGCAATCTGCTCTTTTATAGATTCTGTATAAGCCAATATCGTGTTTTGGTCTTTCTCTATCAAATCCCATTTATTTACCATAATCACTATGCCTTTATGGTTTCTTCTTGCTATATTAAATATTGCTTGATCTTGTGATTCAAACCCATTTTGTGCATCAATCATTAAGAGTACAACTTCACTTTCCTCGATAGAGCGAATTGCTCTAATCGTTGAATAAAATTCTACATTTTCTTTTACCTTAGTTTTCTTTCTGATACCGGCAGTATCAACCAAAAGCATATCGTAACCAAAATTAGTATAGCGAGTAAAAAGTGAGTCACGCGTGGTGCCGGCAATTGAAGTAACAATATTTCTATCTTCCCCCATGAGTGCATTTACCAAGGATGATTTGCCAACATTTGGTCTTCCTGCTATTGCAATTCGTGGAATATCTTCTGGATAATCAACAAAGTCTTCTTTATTAAAAACTTTCACAACTTCGTCCAAAAGATCACCAGTGCCAGAGCCGTTGATTGCTGAAATGGCAAAGACTTCACCTAAGCCAAGGCTATAAAATTCGCTAATATCATTAATTAATTTGTTGCTATCTACTTTATTTGCAACAAGAAAGGTGGGTTTTTTTGATTTTCGAAGTATCTCAGATACATCTTCGTCCAACGGTGTTACTCCGTCTTTTGCATCTACCACAAAAACTATTGCATCAGCCTCCGAGATTGCTATATCAACTTGTTTACGAATTTCCTCTTCAAAAATATCATCGCTTCCAATTACATATCCGCCAGTATCAATTACTGAGAAGAAAATTCCATTCCAATCAGATTTTCCATAATGTCGGTCTCGAGTAACTCCGCTTGTTTCTTCAACAATTGCCTGTCTTTTTTGAACCAATCTGTTAAATAATGTTGATTTGCCTACATTTGGTCTTCCAACAATTGCTAATATATTTCCCATAAAATGATGCTTTAATTGAGCGTGCAAAAATAGGCTTAATTTGATAGCATAAAAATAAAAAGGACTATCCGGGGAGGACAGTCCTAATTATTAACTAAAAAACTGAATATGAAAAAAAAATTTTATGAAAACTTTATAACCTCTACAGGGCATTCATCAGCTGCTTCCTTAATTGCATCTTCGTATAAACTGAAATCAACTCCTGCTATAACTTCCGATACATCATCAATCTCGAAAACTTCTGGAGCTGTGCCCTCGCACAAGCCGCAAGATGTACAACCATCTTCTACCCAAACTTTTGTAATTGCCATTATTTAAAAATTTAAAAATATTATTTATTTACTAACTTTATGCAAACATACATCAATAATTTATTGCTATTAAGATTAATTCTTTAAAGCTAATAAATATCAGAAATTTTGTGCCAAGCATTTCACAGTCATTATCGAAATATTCGATTTCAAATTTGTTTAATTTGTTATAAATCAATTAATAAAAATTAAAATGTTTAACGGTTAGGACACTAGTTATATGTATTTTAACTTTAGTTTCTCATTGTAAATCATTAGTTAAATATCCCGTTTATATGGAATATTATTCATAGCGTGCTCAGTTATTGCGCTTATTGTCAACGATGGATTTACTCCAGGATTGGCTGAAACTGTTGAACCATCACAAATCATTAAATTTTTATAACCGAACACCTTATTATATTTGTCAATTACTCCATTTTTGATATTATCACCCATCACCGCACCACCTAAAATATGAGCAGTAGATGGAATATTGAATAAAGTTTCAGAAAGAAATACCATGGGCTTGCCACCAATTTTTTTTGAATATTCCTCGGCTAAATCGTAAGCTAATGGAATTTGAGAAACTGGTTTTTTCCCCTCAGTCAAAGATGTTTTCAATCTGAATAGTCCTTTTGAAAAAGATAATTTTGTGTCGATATGTTGCATAAATAAAAGTACTGCAGATTTGTTACCAAAATTATTTACGGTAGTTATCTTTAAGTAAGCCAATGGATTTGTTAAATATTTTGAAATTAGCTGAGCTATTCGATGGAATAAGTTTCCACCTTCTACATTTGGAAGCATTCCTATTCTCCAAAATCCTGAAGATTTATTATACCTTACTACTTCTAAATGAGTGCTTTTATCAACATCTAATATTGACCCAATTGCAATGCCTTCGCTAAGGTTATAAGAATTGTCGGCTGTAATATTAAAAATCAAAGCTTCATTATTTGTTCGAATATCCATACCTAAACGATTGCTTAAGTTTGGTAATTTTTTCTTTTTCAATTTTAATAATAGATTCATCGTTCCCAAAACTCCACCCGAGAAAATCACATTTTTAGTTGAAAAAGTAGATTTGATTTTCAATAAACTTGTTGATTTTTTTGAGATTACAAAGTATCCATCTTGTCCATTTGCATTGTTAATTGGATGAACATCGTAAACTTCTTGTTCGGCAATGACCTCTACACCAAGTTTTTGAGCGAGATATAAATAATTTTTGTCGAGAGTATTTTTTGCGTTAAATCGGCATCCAGTCATGCAGCCTCCGCAAAAAGTGCATGCACTTCTTCTTGGTCCTTTTCCTCCAAAATATGGGTCATCAACTTCTTTATCAGATTCTCCAAAAAATATTGCGACTTCTGTGGGAGCGAAATGATTTTCAATTCCTCTTTTTTTTGCAATGTCTTTCATCACCAAATCGCCTTGTCCAAGTTTAGGATTTAAGGCGCTTCCCAGCATTTTTTTTGCAATTTCATAGTGAGGTTTAAGCTCAGTTTTCCAGTCGCATAAATCTTTCCAAGAGCCAGAATTGTAAAATTCATCTTTTGGCATCGGCAAAGTATTGGCATAAACTAATGAACCGCCTCCAACACCAGTTCCGCTAAGAATACCAATATGTTTGTAAAAAGTCATCTTCATTATGCCGTAAAAACCCACCGATGGAAGCCAAATCCATTTCTTAAGATTCCAATTTGATTTAGGAAAATCATCAACTTCATATTTTTTGCCTTTTTCAATCACGAGAACTTTGTATCCTTTTTCGGCAAGTCTTAATGCTGAGATAGAACCACCAAATCCACTTCCAATAATGATATAATCGTATTGATGAATTTTATTAAGCGTCATGGTTTTGAATATTATTGGAATTATAAGAGATAATTAAAGCATAGAAAAAAACGAAATATACCACGCCAGCTTGAGTATTTAGCATAGATTCGAATAAAAAATGCAGACAGAAAGTCAAGATGAAAAGACTAAAGATTAATGATTTTCGATTTGATTGAGATGAAAAAGGAACAAACATTATTGCTAAAAGCGAAACAAACCCAAAAATTCCAACGTATAGAATGCTTTCAAGATATTGATTGTGAGCATTTAACTTTAAGCGAGCTGGCTCAGTATAACCGAGTATTTCATATTTTTTCTTTAGCTCAATTCTTACGTCTCCATTGCCTAATCCTAACCAGAAATTTTGCTTAATAAGCTGAATTGATGCATCCCAAGTCATAATTCGCTCGGCGGTACTTTCTACATTTTGCTGGCTACCTTTTAAATATTGTTGGTAGTTTTTTACCGATTTAATCATAGCTTGAAATCTATAATTTGTGCCAATAATCCAATAAGCTGAAAGCAGCATAAATGTCATTATTGAAACTGCAATTATTTTGTTCCAATTAAAGGTGTATCGTAAGGCAACTATCAGCACTACAATAAAATAGATTAAAATACCTGCTTTTGATTGTGTTGCCCAAATAATAGGAAGAGTGATTATGGCAGAGAAAGAATATAAATATTTGAGTTTCTTATTATGAGTTTTATTTATAAGAAAAATGTTGATTATCAGATTTATAGTCATGTAAGCAGCTAAATAAGTTACATGAAGATGCGGTGAGAATGGAGAGTAAGTAGGGAAATTATTACCTGAAATTTTTATCAATATGGCTCTTAAAAGAAGTACAATGGCGGCAACCAAAGTTGCGACAGAATAAAGACTTAAAATATGGTCTAAAACAACTTTAGAATTAGGTTTTTCAAAGCCGAAAATTAACGGCAAAATCAGAAATGGCAACTTAACTTCTAAGTCGAAAAGCGCCTCTGGCTGATGCTCCGATAAGAATGCTGAGAAAATATGAAGCACATAAAAAAATATTGTAATTAGCAATAATTTATTGAATTTTTTGAAAGAATTATAACCTTCTGCAAAAAAACCAATAATGCAAACAAGGACGAAAAATGCAGTTCCATTTAATGCCATTCGACCGCCAAAATTTAGAAACAGAAAATATATTAAGAACGAAAAATATTTTAAATGGTAAAATTGAATTTTCGGCATCTGCTGTTAATTTGAAGTACAAAAATAGTTAATAATCTCAATTTTTATAATTCAATGTCAATTTAAGACTATTATTTTATCAAATTCATAAAAATATTTAAGGCAAAGAGCTTTATAATAGTCTATTATCTTTAAGAAATTTGTAAATTGAATTTGAAAAGATACCTTTTTCATTTATCAGATTTCTGTTAAAATCAAATATTTCTTTTCTATGAATTAACATTTGTTCTAAATCTTTTGGTTCAAAAGGTTCAATTAAACCATTTTGCCAATTTTGAATCCATTCCTTGTTAGCAGGCAAGTCAGAAAGTAGCGGAATACAGCCGTAACTCATTGCTTCAATAAGACTTACAGAAGTTGAATCGCTATCTGGAAGACTCAAAAAAAATTGAGATTTTTCATAAATTTCATTCTGAGAGTTCTGATTTATAAAACCTAAAAATGAAACATCATCTTGTAAATCAAGTTTTACTACTTGTTTTTCGAGCATGCCTCTCATATTTCCATCGTTGGAAATAATTAATTTAGCTTTATTATTTTTAGCTTTTATTTTTGCAAAGAAATCTATGATTTTATCAATTCTATAAGTTTGACTAAGTCCGCGATTGCTGAAATATAGATTAACATTTTTGGATGAAGCATCCACATCTGGCAAATTTTCTATACCAAAAGTGAAAGTGCAGATTTTCTTTGTGCTTAATTTTCTGATTTCGGCGGACATAAACTCTGAATCAGAAGTTATTATTTCTGATGAGTTTAAGGCGAATTTAGTTATTAATATATAAAAATAATTTTTCTTGGGGCTAACTAAAATATCTGAACCCCAAGCGGATTGTATCAGGGTGAAATGATGTAGCGACAGCTTTTTGGCTATGGCCGCCAAAAAACCCGAACTGGAAATATAATGTGCATTTACAATATCTGGTTTCCAATTATTTATGATTTTCAATACCGCCCAAATTTTCTTCAATACAACTACATTTCCACCGTTGGAGTTGAGACTTATATTGAAAGAAGTTCGATTTTGCTCTTTAATAATCTCAAATAAATCAGTATGAAAACCTTGAAAGGAGATTAAATATAAATCAAAATATTTTGTTAATATCTTAGCCCATTTTACGATATGAACACTTTCACCGTCGCCAATTAATAAGTATTTTTTTCTTTTAATGGTATTTGGTTTTTTATCAATCATCTCACAATTTTAAAAGGTTTTTAAGCTCTTCATTAAGTCTCTTTACCTGAACTTTTCTATGATGCTGCTTTATCAAATCTAAATTGAAATCTAAAGATTTATGATTTAGCCATAAGTCATAAGCTTTTTGGAAGCAATCTGCTGTGGCATTTATATCGTCGAATTCTGCCACAAAACCCGCTCTGCAGTCTTCAATTAATTTGGCAGCCACATCATTTTTATCTACAGTGGCAATGATTGGTTTAAGACAGCCCAAATATTCAAATATTTTTCCACTAAAAACACCTTTTTGATTTTGATTTGGATGTATTAAAAGTAGCGCGTCAGAATCTTGCATTGCTTGAAGTGCTTGATTATGTGTGACTTTCGGTGATGTGCTAATGATTTTTGAAGCAAAATCTGGTATCTGAATTTGATTCCCTACGCCAACAAAATTAATCTGAATTTTAGCCTCAGAATTGTTTATTAGAAATAATTTTAAAGCTTCAAAAAAGTTAAATGGTTTCCTTTCTCCATAAAAACTACCAACGTATGACACGGTAAAAATATTATTGAAATTCTTTTTTACATTTTCCATGTCAAAGTCGAAACCATTCCTAATTTCCAAAAAATTAGATTTCTTTGTGGTTTGATATTTTGCCAAATAATCCAATATTGGCTCTGAAACTGACAAAATTAATTCGGCTGAATTTACAATTTCCTTCTGAATTTTATCGAAATAATTTTCTTGAGATTTATTAAAATGTGGATGAATCATATTGTCGCGAAAATCGGCAATCCAAAAAAAATCATTGCCTTTTTTCTTAAGATTTAATGCCGCCAAATGCGTTGAAACTGGGGCGTAAGTGCTTAAAATTATTGATTTTTTATTCTGTAAAAATTTTTCTGAAAGATATTTTTCTGCTAAATTTTGCCAAAGCTGATATTCATTTCTGACAAAATATGTAAATACTTTATTATATGCAGCTTTCAGTTTATGAATAAAAAAAGACTCTTTTCCAGTAAATTTCATAATATGAAATAGTCCTGAATTTTTAAATCTTTTCACTTTATAGCTCACTAATTCAATTGATTCTTTAGCATTATTTTCATTTTCAACAGTTATAACTTCCACATCAAAAACAGATTTGTCGATATAGTTGGCAAATGCTAAAATTCTATTGCTGGCAACAGAAATTGTTGGCGGAAAATAAGTTGAAAGTATATATAATTTATGTTTGTTCAAAATCAATAATTTATTTAAGGTATTGTTTTATAATGTTTTCCAAGATTATTTCTTCATCGAAATCGTTGAGAATTTTTGCAGCAATTTGATAGTTTGGTTGTAATTTCTTAGAATCAAATTCAGTTTTTAGTTTGTAAATGTAATTTATAAATTCTTGGGTATTTTTACAGAATTCTGACGATTCAAATTCTTGATTATATGCAACATATCTACCGAAATATAGAGCCTCAAGCACAAAAAATGCAAGCCCATCTGTCTTAGGCATTCTAAGGCAAACTACCGAATTTTCAATTTTTTCTTGCATATTATCAACCCAGCCAAGCAAATAAATATTAGAAGGCAATGGCTTTTTGTAGGATTCTAAACCAACAACATAAAAGTTAACTTCTGACAGACATTCAGCAATAATTATAAGTTCGTTTATTCCATAAAATTCTGGATTTGAGTTTCCTATGTAGGTTAAGACAGAAAAAGTTGATGGAAAATCTGAAATTTTCTGTTCTTTATTAAATCCTTTTAATGGAACAAATTCAGAATTAATTTGAATTTTTGATAGCTCATTTACATACCATGGAGTGTCGGTTAAATGTATTGGATATTTAATATATTTGGGTTTTGAAATTGGAGTATTCGCAATTTGTACTGCTCTATACAAATCGGATCCTACCCAATGAAAAATCAGTTTTCTATGTAGTAAAATTGAAAGGTCAAAGACAAAACTTTTTTCTAAAGAGCCATTAATAGAGTGAATTACATCACAGTTCCAGATGTGTAAAAGAAATTTAAGTTTGTCAGACTTCGAGTAGTATGTATTTAGAGCTATAAAAGTAAATTGAGGATATTTTGCCTTTAGTTTATTTACTAAGTATTTTGTAAAGTAAGGTAGTCCTACAATTAAAACTTTCATTATCAGCTATATAAGAGATTTTATAATTTTTGCAGGATTACCAGCAGCAACTGAAAATGCAGGTATATTCTTGGTAACCACCGCGCCAGCAGCTACAACCGAGTTTTTACCTATGGAAACTCCAGCCAAGATGACTACATTGAGTCCAATCCAAGAATTTTCGCCTATAATAACTTTGCCGACTTTTCGAGGATAATACTTACTCATTGGTCTGCCGCCACAATCTTGATGTGTAAGAATTTTTACTCCAGCACTTAAAATAGCATTGTTTTCAAGAATTATTTCGTCGGGAAGATCAAAAAAAACATCAGTTCCGATGAAACAATTGTCGCCAATATAAATATTTTTAAATGGCTTTGAACCTAAAGATGTATTGTCAATGATTATTTTACCATTGAAATTTGGAGTTTTGCCAATGTTGGCACCAAATTTTTTGAGAATAGCAACAGTGTAATTTCTATTCGCTTTTTGGATAAAACTTGTTAATGCGTAATTGCCTATGAAATATAATTTTAGCCATGCTTTGACTAAAGTTATAGGATAATTTAAGTAGTAAAACAATGCCTGAAATTTATCTTTCATACTTAGGAATTTAATTCAATTATAATACTGCCTCAAGTTTGCAAAATTAAGAAATTTTATTGGCTTCTACAGAATCAATGGTAATTCTTGTTTTCTCATATTTTAAAATTATTCGGTAGAACCAAAGTAGTATAACTATATAAAAAACAGGCATCAAAGTGCCTACCCAAAGAAAAACGTAGGTTGGATCGCTGTAATATTGCGAAGCCACCACAAAAATCATAACCAACAAAAAATTATTGATAATACCAGCAAACATATTTGTTTTTACATAACCTAATGTTAGTGGCACTTGAGAAACTGGAGAGGCTATAGTGGAGAAGAAAAGCCATGGAGTTAGATATTGAGCATAAACACCAGCTTCGCGCCATTCTTTGCTAAAAACTACTGAAAATATTTGCGGTCCCCAAAAAAGTATGATTATAAAGAAAGGGAAAGTTAAAAAAGCAATGTTTCTTATAGTTTTGGTAAACAAAGCTTTGACAGAGTATTTTTTAGCAACTTTTTCAGAGAATTGCTGATAAAAAACCTGACCAAGACTTGATGCTAAAATGGCTATTGGAGCTTTTAATACTCTCAACATAAAACCATAAAGACCTACAATAGATTGGGAAAACAACATCATTAGGATTATTGGAATTCCTGTGATAGAGATCATATCTACCAAACGATGTGGCAAATTAAATTTAGGATATTCAATGTAAGTTTTTGCTACTTCTTTCAATCTTTTCCATGAAATCTTTTTTAATCTTTTTCTGTCTTCAGAAATAAATTTTAATGAATAAAGTAAGGTTGAAACTAACTGCCCCGAGATGCTCCCAATAATAAGTCCACCAGCTTTCATTTTTGCAAAACCATTGATTGTACTTATTGTTGCAGTGGTCGAAGATTGGCTTATCATATTGTAAGATAATGCTTTATATGATTTATTTCTGTTATGCCAAAAATTAAACGCTTGGGTGATTCCTAAGAATAACACGCTTAAGCTTAGCAAAGGAAGCCATGGTTTAATATCTTTTGACGATAATGCTCTGCTAATGGCCTCTGGAAATATTAATGTTATTATTAATATAATTAGCGATAAAATTATAGTAATTCCGATGGATAATACTAAGAGGTGAAAAGAGTCGGCCTTCTTTGCCGGAAGCATAATTGCCAGGTCGTAACGGAAAGTTGCTAATACTCCTAAAAATGCAGAAACAGTAAGAAAAATTGTGAATATTCCATAATCAGAGGAGGTGTATAATCTACTTAAAATTATAGAAAATGCAAAAGGAATAAGCTGAGAAAGTCCAGACCCAAACATTAGAATCACTACGTTTTTAAGGAAACTTCCTTCTACTAATTGAAATTTTTTCATCAAATATATTCCTAACTCTGATTATTTGGCAAATGTAAAACATTTTATTTTCTGGTGTTAATTTGTTTGTTGCTTGTTATGTTTTGCATTAATTCGGTTTTGAGGAAATTTTATGCCACAAGCCATTAAGAAGTTTATGCCAAAGCAATATTTATAAACCATCAAAGTGCTAATTTCGATAAATCTTTGGTGCTAACAATCAAAAAACTAAAATGTGTAAAGCATAAAAAATTATCTTTGACCCTTTATTATTATAGAAAATTTATATGAAAATTATCACCATAGTAGGAGCGAGGCCACAATTTATAAAAGCAGCAGCAGTAAGTAGAGAAATTGAAAAGTATAAAGATATTCAGGAAATTATCGTTCATACTGGACAGCATTTCGATGCTAATATGTCTGAGATATTTTTCGAAGAAATGCATATTCCAAAACCTCATTATAACCTCAATATTAATGGTTTAAGTCATGGCGCAATGACAGGTCAGATGATAGAAAAGATTGAAGAAGTTTTGATGATAGAAAAACCAGATTGGGTGCTGGTTTATGGCGATACCAACTCCACAATTGCAGGAGCATTAGCTGCGCGAAAACTTCATATAAAAGTGGCTCATGTAGAAGCTGGATTGCGCTCGTTTAATATGACCATGCCTGAAGAAATAAACCGTATTCTAACGGATAGGATATCAAATATTTTATTCTGCCCTACAAATGCCGCAATTAATAACCTGAAAGCTGAAGGTTATGAAAATATTGATATACAAATAGTTAAATCAGGCGATGTGATGCAAGATGCGGCCTTATTTTATGAAGAAAAAGCAAAAGCTCCTGATTTATTTTTGCCAAAAGAATTTGTTTTAGCAACAATTCACAGAGCCGAAAACACTGATGATAAATCACGCCTTGAAAATATTTTTGAAGCCTTTTCCGAAATTGGAAAAACAATGCCAGTCATTCTGCCCTTACATCCGCGAACTAAGAAAATTATTGAATCTTCCTCATTTAATATTAATGAAGATAGAGTTCAAATCATTAATCCTATTGGTTATTTGGAAATGGTTTTTCTTTTGAAAAGAGCCAAATTAATAATGACTGATAGCGGAGGACTTCAGAAAGAAGCATTCTTTTTTAAAAAACCTTGCATCACTCTAAGGGATGAAACCGAGTGGGTTGAACTTGTGGAAAATGGGTTTAATACAGTTGTGGGAGCTCGGAAAGATAAGATAATTCAATCTTTCGAAAATCAGCGTTATGACATAGATTTTTCAATGGATTTATATGGTAAGGGCAAGGCTTCTGAATTTATTATTGAGAAATTAATTAATTTTGTAGAATAAAATATCTTCAATAATTGTAAATCATTAAATAATAATATTATGGTAATAGAAAATAAGAATCATGATGATAAAATGGCTGAGAAATTAAAGGAAGCTTTTAACCCAAAACCATGGAATGAAACTAAAACACATGATAGCTGGGCTGTATTCAAGATGATGGCCGAAATGGTTGAAGGTTTTGAAAAGATGTCGAAAATAGGACCTTGTGTTACAATTTTTGGTTCAGCGCGCACAAAGTCAGACAATCCCTATTACCAAATGGCTGAAGAGATAGCGTATCTGCTTACCAAACAAGGCTTTGGAGTAATCACTGGCGGTGGGCCTGGTATTATGGAGGCAGGAAATAAAGGCGCTCATTTTTCGGGTGGCAAATCTGTTGGCTTGAATATAGATTTGCCTTTTGAACAAACTTCAAATCCATTTATTGATAATGATAAATTGCTAACATTCAACTATTTCTTTGTAAGAAAGTTGATGTTTATGAAATATTCTCAGGGTTACATTACCATGCCTGGTGGGTTTGGAACGATGGATGAACTTTTTGAAGCCATCACGCTGATTCAAACTAATAAAATGGTAAATTTTCCTATAGCCTTAGTTGGCAAAGATTATTGGGAAGGCTTGGTAGATTGGATTAAAAAAACACTGCTGCTTTCTGGAAATATCAAAGAATCCGATTTATCAATTTTCAAAATCGTCGATTCACCAGAAGAAGCTGTTGCTCACATAAATAATTTCTATACCAAGTATCATTTGAAACCAAACTTTTGATGAATTTAAATATTTGCAACATTCCAATTAAAATGTTGAAGATTGAAACTGATGGTTTTCATTTAATTATAAAGGTGAAAGTTAATGGAAAGTCGGCAACTCTGCTTGTAGATACTGGAGCGAGCCAAACTGTTTTTGATATTTCAAGAATCAAAAAACTTTTGAAAATAGATGATGAAAATTTTAAGTTAGATCTTTCCCCACATTTATCTACTGGACTGGGAACCAATACTATGGAAAGCCATATTGTAGTGATTAAAAAATTTCAGGTTGGAAGTTTGCAGCTCAAAAACTACAATTCTGTTGCATTGCCTATGGAATATGTTAACCAATCTTATGAAATGCTTGGCTTTAAAGGTATTGATGGTGTGCTTGGTAGTGATTTTCTATTGAAATACAATGCAATCATTTATTACAAGAAAAAACTTTTGAAGATATATTATTAAGCAAAATATGGCTGAATTTGTACTTCAATTCAAATAGTTGAATTACAGTTTATTCAAAGAATATGTAATCGTATTTCAATGCATATTTAGAGTCGATGCCCATGCCGTGCATAAAAATTTCTGCCTCGGTAGTCAAAATATTTCCATCTTCATCATAAGTTCTTACAATGCTGTGATTTATTTCGCCTTCTTTATTGGATTCAATATGCTCAATTTCATTATTGTGGTCGTCATATTTATATGAGCTTGTTATGATAGTTTTGCCAGTGGAAAGTACTGATTTTTCAATATTTCCCTTTTCATCGTATGAATAAATTATATTGGAAATGATAAGATTTTTCTTGTTTCTCGAAATCTCTTCTATCAAAAAATTTTTATCGTTGTAAGTATAATCAGTAGTAGTTTCAATATCATCTTTATAATCAGTAATAACCAATTGAACTAAATTTCCCTCTGAAGAAAATTTTCTTTTTTCTTGTGTCTCGAGTTTCCCATAATCATCAAAAATCTTGTAAGTATTTGAATCATTACTATATTCATAGAGATGCTTTTCCCCTTCTTCGCCTTCATCATAAGTTATTTTGGAAATTAATCTACCTTCAGCATCATAAGAAATAGCGGTTTCATCGCTGTAATTTTCAGCATATTTAGTAATAATTTTGCTGATTCTTCCGTCGGAATATTCAAAAAATTTATGTTCACCAATGCTCTCATCATCCATAAAAATTATCTGCTCTTTTAGGATTCCGTCTTTATACACAAAGCTATATTTTTCTGCCAAATTACCGTTAGAATCATAGCTCAATTCCTCTAATAATTTACCATCATGGTCAAATTGACGGTATAGAGCTGGATATTCAACAATGCTAATGTCCTCATCTTTAATAGATTTAAGCGTATAATCTAATCTTATTGCCTTGGCAATTTTAATTTTCCGTTTGTTCATGTATTCTAAATTTAACTGGCTGCAAGTTTAAAGAAAATATTATTCACCAAAATTTATTAATAATGAAAAAGTTTGCAAAAAAAATGTACTTTTGCCGTCCAAAATTTATAAATAAACGATATTAAAGGTTCTTTCAGGATGTTAAATAGAAGACAAATTCGAATAAAAGCCCTCCAAGCATTATATGCTCATTTTCAGTCGGGAACAGATGATTATATTTCGACAGAGAAATTCCTAAAACAAAACATGAAAAAACTTTATGAGCTGTATATTTATCAGTTATCGTTGTTAATTGAAATTGTAGATATTGCCGAAGAGCGCATTGAGGATGGTAAAAATAAATATTTACCTACTGAGGCAGACCTTAAGCCTTCAACAAAATTTATTGATAATAGGTTTATCCATAAACTTAGAAATAACAAGGATTACATTGCTCAACACGAAAATTTTAAAATTAATTGGGGTGGTGAAAGAGAAATGCTTAAGAAGATTCTTGCCGATATTAGAAGCCAGTCTTTTTATACAAAATATCTGGAAAATGCTGAAGATAATTTTGAACAAGATAAAAATATAATCATCAATATTGTTCGTAAAGTACTGATAAACAATGATAATTTAAAAGATTACTTTGAAGAGAAATATTTCCTTTGGAGCGAAGATTTCTACATGACTTTGTCTTTTGTGCTAACAAGTTTAGACGAAATTGATGAAAATTGGGCAGTTGAAGCCAAACTTTCACCGCTTTATAAAAATGCCTACGATACAAATGGGCGCAATGAGGATGAGGATTTTCTTTTTAATCTTTGTAGAAAATGCATTGCTAATGTTGATAAATACGACGCTTTGATTAAGGCAAGAGCTATTAATTGGGAGTTTGATAGAATTGCGGCAATCGATTTGGTTTTGATGAGAATGGGAATGACTGAAATATTTGAATTTGAGACTATTCCATTAAAAGTTACATTAAATGAAATCATTGAATTGGCTAAGCATTTCAGCTCAGCTAAAAGCAATATTTTTATTAATGGTATGCTCGATAAAACAATTGAAGAAGGATTAAAAATAGGTACTATTGTAAAAAAAGGCAGAGGCCTTATTGGTCAAAAATAGAAATCATGGAAGTGCGGCATTATAATATTCCAGTTTTTATTCCTGAAATAGCTTGCCCTCACAGATGTGTTTTCTGCAATCAAGAAACAATTACTGGCATTCACAAAGCACCCAAAGCTGAAGAAGTTAAATCTTTAGTAATGAGCTATCTTTCAACTATTAATCGTAAAAATACCGAAATAAAAATTGCTTTTTTTGGTGGAAGTTTTACTGGACTCCCAATTGAAATTCAAGAAGATTATTTAAAGTCTATTCAACCCTTAATAGTTGGAAATATCACTGGAATAAGAATTTCTACACGCCCTGATTATATCAATTTTGAAGGTTTGCAAATTCTTAAAAAATATCATGTAAGCAATATTGAGCTTGGCGCTCAGTCGATGGATGATGAAGTATTGAGGCTTTCTGGTAGAGGACATGACCACAAAAAAGTGCTCCAAGCGGCTGAACTTATTAAAAGTCAAGGATTTCAGCTTGGACTTCAAATGATGATAGGTTTGCCAGGCGATAGTTTTGAAAAAGCCATGGAAACAGCAAGACTCATTGTGAATGCTGGAGCTGATGAAACTCGAATTTATCCAACATTGGTAATAAAAGATACTGTTTTGGAACAACGCTGGCTTAAGGGAAGTTATCAACCTTTGACCTTGGAAGAGGCAGTTAGGCAATCAAGCGAATTATATAAATATTTCGAAAAAAATAAAATTAAGATATTGAGGGTAGGACTTTATCCATCGGAGGAACTTGTGGATAATAGTGGATTTTTGGCTGGGCCTTTTCATAACTCTTTTAAGGAGCTTGTTATGAGCGAAATATGGAAAGATATTCTAAAAGAAATTGAACCTAAAACGGATAAAATAATTCTTAAAGTTCCAGTAAAAGAATTTAATTTTGCCAATGGATATAAGAAATCTAATTGGCATTTTCTGAAATCTAAGTTTCTTTCGGTAAAATTTATTGCCGATACTCAATTAAAAAATAGAGAATTTCATGTTGATTATTTGTGATAAAAGGTTGCCACAATCGGCAAAGCTTAAGCTTAGCAAATATGGCGAAGTTGTGGAGTTTTTAACCAATGAGATTGTCTATGAAGCTATTTCTGGACATCCAGATATTTTTTTTCATGCTTTTGAAAGTTCAATTATTTATGCTCCCAACACTCCAAGTGAATACTTAAAGAATATTGAAAATACTGAATTTCAAATGATTGCTGGTGAAATAGCTCTTGGTAAAAATTATCCGACAACAGCACTTTATAATGCCGTTGCCAATGAAAATGAACTTTTTTGCAATAAAAATATCATAGATAAGTCAGTTTTAAAATTGCATAACCGCAAGAGAGTGGTTCATTTTAATCAAGGATATTCGGCTTGCAATATTGTTGTTGGAAAAAAATCGATGCTAACTTCTGACCTGGGAATATGCAAAAAAACTAATTCTCAATATTTTAATCCAAAAGATATTATTTTGGAGGGTGCAAATAATGGTTTTATTGGAGGTTGCTGTAGTGTTTTCGATGACAAATTATTTATTATTGGCGCTTTAAAATTTGTTCGGGAAAGTCAGATTATAATAGATTTTGCTTCCACAAACGAATTAGAAATTATAGAACTTTACCAAGGTAAACTTATCGATGGTGGCGGAATAATATGGATTTAGATATAGAAAAAAATTAATTAGTCATGAAATTTTAACTGCAAACCTTGTAAGAAATTTCTTAAAAACTGGTCTTTGCAAACCCTATATTGGCTTTGAATTGGCTTACGAAATAATGCACTGAGTTCGTGCCTGCTCACTTGCATATCCACAAGTTTAAAAATATCCAAAATATCTTCATCTTTTAAATCTAAAGCA
>Ga0210044_10004581_pt1 | contig 19226 bp, 18 predicted proteins | sample CryGey13umfilter_2_FD_183959 | JGI IMG/M metagenome (GOLD analysis project Ga0210044, IMG submission 183959) | Groundwater microbial communities from aquifer in Utah, USA - Crystal Geyser 4/9/14 3 um filter (SPAdes) (version 2) | ecosystem: Environmental > Aquatic > Deep subsurface >... | reverse complement strand
GAAAATTTAGACAAAGCCCTTTAAATAGTCGATTTTTGGCTTAAATAACGTATTTAAGCCAATAAAAAACCCCCTCAATTGGGGAATAGGAGAGTATAGCATGGGCTGATATCAATGTCAAGGTTTGGCGTAAATGACAAAAAGCCCCGACAAACGTCGGGGCTTTTGCTGTTTATTTATCTTTTAGTTCAATATTTCAAGAGTCAATTTTTTGACGCCAAATTGGAGAGCTTCAGTTCGGCTTTCCATCCAGACGTCAACCTTATGGCTGTTATATATTGCCATTCTGTCTTGGACCACTAAGATTTTATCACCATAAACTTCAGGAATTCTGACTTTAGTCCCAAACTTTAAGAAGTTGGAGGCGATTACTCCTTCTCTGACGAAGCTTCCATTGGCAGTTAAAAAAGGCGAGCTGTCAGTTTGGTCAGGAGTGCTTGAATAAGCAGTGACGATAATCTTTCGCTTGGCTTTTACAGAAGGCTCAATCTCTTGTTTTGCTACCTCTTTTAAATCAGTTTTTTGAACATTTAAAGACGAGGCGAAATTATTAATTGCAGAAGATAATTTGTTATAAAAAACTTCGTAAGAGTTCGTGCCAGCACCGGAATCCGATGCAGCCAAAAAACCTAGTTTCTCCCACGAAAATGTTTGATAATTTGCCGAAGCTGAAAATGGCATGGCCAATAATATCAGGAGCGCAAAAATCACACATTTAATCGATTTACACCTTACGGCTTCAGAGAATAAATATATAATTTTGTTCAATTTACTCATCCCAGGTAGTAGAAATTCGGCTTTGAATATTGAGTCGGATTATTAGATTTAAAGCCTTGTTTCCCACAAAGTGCCAGATTGTGAATTTTTTTTGAACCGCCCTTTTGCGGATCTGCCGAATTTTCACTACCTGGCATAAAATATGAATAAATTGTTCTTTCTCTTTCGAGCCTATTTTGGCTTATTTTTAAGCTTTTCCCTATTGGCCGATGGCCCACGGGCCATTTAGGCTAATAAAAAACCCCATTGCTGAGGTACATTTATAGTATATCATATCCTGAAACCGAAGTCAACCCCGTAGTGAAATTTCGGCTGGTCCGCTAGCAGCGGACGAAATTCATAAAAAAATGCCGAAATTCTACTACGGGGTCAAGTTTTGGGTAAAAATCCGAAAGTCAAATTTTGGAGCGGGTGATGCTCTCCTACGCTAAAGCTTCGGAAGACCATACATCCGCGTTTCTTAATTGTTCCGTCAAAGCGTACCATTCCGTAGCTATACTTCGCTATTCCATAGCTATGTAGTAGCGGCGGATAGCCTTGGCGGAGGATGGGAGCGGGTGATGGGAGTCGAACCCACTTCTGGACCTTGGAAGGGTCCCATAATAGCCGTTATACGACACCCGCCTAATGAAAATGTAAAATGTAAATATCAAAATGAAAAAATTAGGTAATTATTCCGTCCCGCGCAGCGGGACTCCATAATTTTAAATTTTGATTTTTGAATTTTGAATTATTTATGGTCGGGGAGCCGAGAATCGGACTCGGACCACATGCTCCCAAAGCATGCGTACTACCACTATACTACTCCCCGGCTCAGGCCATGGCGGGCAGGCAAAGCACTCGTGCTACCGTTGCACTATGCCCCGTTAATTTTGGTGTGGGGTAAACACTCATACCCACTATTATATTTATCCCATACCGTGCCGCGAAGCGATTCTGGTACGGGACGACGGCCCGTTTGATAAATCCCGCACCTTTTTAATATCTTATTTCACTTAGGACTAGGATTGAGTAATTACCTTTTGTTGGCACTGGCTGTGTATAAAACTACGCCGCCAGCAAAAGGTGCGGGATAAACTAAGTTTATCTGAAAATTAGCTTAATTTCAAGAATAAGAAATTAAGCGTTTAAAATTAAGAGGCATTTAAAATAAAAAGTTTTCCCCAGAGGTCATTTTTAAAAAATTCCGAATATATGATATAATATTAGTAAATCTATTACGCGTGATGTGAAATTCCTTGGCTTAAATAAGGCGCTTATTGCCTGAGCGGAGGCCGTCAGGCCGAAGTCGAAGGATTATTTAGACCCTTCGGCGTCCCGCTAAGCGGGACTTGCTCAGGGAATAAAATAGAGCTGAATTTCACATCACACGTAAATCTATCAGATATATGAATGTAACAAAAATAATAGGCAAAATTCCCTTTTTTAAAGAATGCGACCAATATAACATATCCTTATGGCAATGCCCCAGCTTTTTGTTTTTTATTTTGGGTTTGCTTAATATCGGAGCAATGATCAGCACTTATATAATTTCAACGCGATTAACCGAAGAGCCGGAAATAACGGCTTTAATTACCATTTCAGTTTCTTTAGTTATTTTTATTATAGGCACGGTTATTGTTCAGGGCTTTGATAAGTTGCTGCAGGCAAATAAAATGAAAACCGAATTTATCAGGATTGCTTCGCATCAGTTGCGCACGCCTCTTTCTTCGCTTCGCTGGGCAAACGATCTTTTAATGCAGGGAGGAGGGTTATCAAAGCCGACCCATGAACAAGAAGAATATCTTGAAATCATCAGAGACAGCAACCAGAGGATGTTGAAGTTAATAAATGATTTGCTTGACGTGACAAAAATTGAAATGGGCAATTTGCCGATGGAGCTTAAACCGGCTGATATAAAAAGTGTTGCCCAAGAAGTAGTTTTTGATTTAAACCCTTTGGCAAAAGCCAATAACGTTGTTCTCAATTTAAAAATTAAAGATGGGCTTTCTTTAGTTCTGTCCGATCAGGAAAAATGCAAAATGGTTTTTACCAATTTAATTGATAATGCAATAAAATACAACAAGGGCAAGGGAAGTGTTGATATAGCTGCAGAAAAAAGAGGCGATTTTATCCGAGTCTCTATTCAAGACGAAGGGGTAGGTATCCCAAAAGCCCAGCAGAAAAATATTTTTCAAAAATTTTTCCGTTCAGACAATATTATGAAGCATCAAACCGTCGGGACGGGCCTGGGACTTTTTATTGTCAAGGCGATTATTGATGCGAATAAAGGACGGGTTTGGTTTGAATCCCAAGAAGACGAAGGCACGACTTTTTATTTTGAAATTCCAATAGCTAAATAACGGCGCTCGGGAATCATTAATAAAAAACCGCAGTCGGCCATAATTTGTGTGATAATGTCTCATCTGGCCGCTGCTCAGCGCTCGCCGCTAAACATTATTTTATAAAAAATAAAAAAGTATTTTCAAAAGCGGCTCCGCGATGTTTTTTATTAACAATTTCCTCGCTAGAAAATATATGCCTAAACTTATTCTATTTATTGAAGATGAACCGACTCTTCAAAAAACACTCGGCAGAGCCCTGGAACAGGAGGGCTACGAAGTCCAAAGCGCTTTGGACGGCCAAAGCGGCCTGGCTTTGGTCAAAAGAATCAAGCCCAATTTAATTCTGCTTGATTTGATTTTGCCAAAAATGGATGGCTTTGCGGTTTTAAAGGAGTTAAAAAAAGATGCGGATACAAAAGAAATTCCGGTGATTGTGTTGACTAATCTTGAAAGCCCGCAGGATATAGAAAGGGCACTGTCTGAAGGCGCGACCAATTATTTGGTCAAGGCAAATTATGAACTAAATGATGTGGTCAAGAAGATAAAAGAGCTTGTCTAACAATAAACACGGATAGAACGGAGATAGACACAGAGGGAGCGGAAATGATCAGTTAATTTCCGTGTATATATCTGTTAAAATCCGTGTATAACAAATGCAGGTGGTGCAATCCCAACTTAAAGCTTTTTTGATAGACAGCGGTTTGGTGACGGAAACTCAGGTGAAAAAAGCTGAAAAAGAGGCAGAAAGGTCAAAAGAGAAATTGGCCGATGTTTTGATTAAGCAGGGGATGGTAAAGCAAGAAGATATAATCCGTCTGCAGGCATATATTTTAGGCATTCCGTTTGTAAATTTAGAAGAAGAAAATATTCCCAAAGAAGTGCTTTCAATAATTCCTGAGCCCATTGCCAAAAAGCATAATATTGTTGCCTTCCGTAAAATAGGCAAAAACCTGGAAGTGGCGATGCTTGATCCCGGAGACCTTCAAACAATTGAATTTATAAAGAAAAAAGCTGGTTTAAAAATTCTTCCAAGACTTACTTCGCAGGAAAGCATTAAAAATGTTTTAAAGCAATATCAAAAAAGTTTACAAGCTGAGTTTGGAGAATTGATTGAAAAAGAAGCCAGAATTATTCCTGTGCCGGAGGAAGGTCAGGAAGAAATGGCCAAAGAGGATTTGGAAAAAGCGGCCGAAGAACTGCCGATTGTTAAAATTGTTGATACGCTTTTGAAACACGCAATTTTGCAAAAAGCTTCCGATATTCATATTGAGCCGTTAGAGAAAGAAGTTATTGTCAGATACAGAATAGACGGAATTTTGCATGATGCCATGGTTTTGCCATCTCAAGTGCAGGCAGGAATTGTTGCCAGAATCAAAGTGTTGGCTAATTTAAAATTGGACGAACATCGGCTTCCTCAAGACGGCCGTTTTAAAATTGAGACAGAAGAATATAAGATTTCTTTCCGTGTCTCTATTTTGCCGGTTTATAGCGGAGAAAAAATTGTGATGAGGCTTTTGCCGGAAGGTTCAAAGGGCTTGACGCTTGAGATTTTGGGGTTTCGCGGCGAAGCGCTTGAGCGAATACACCAAAATATTAAAAAAGCCAACGGCATGATCCTTGTTACCGGGCCCACGGGTTCCGGCAAGACGACTACGCTTTATGCGGTAATGGATATCTTAAACACGCCCGAGGTCAATATTTCAACCGTAGAGGACCCGATTGAATACAGGATGCCAAGAATCAATCAGACGCAAGTCAATCCAAAAATCGGCTTAACCTTTGCCAACGGCCTCCGTTCTTTGGTCAGGCAAGACCCCGACATTATTATGGTAGGGGAGATAAGAGATACGGAAACCGCTTCTCTGGCGGTCAACGCCGCTTTGACCGGGCATCTCGTGCTCTCAACTTTGCATACCAATTCAGCGGCCGCTTCTTTTGTCAGATTGATTGACATGAAGGTTGAGCCGTTTTTAATTTCTTCCACCACCAATTGCGTTATCGCTCAAAGATTGGTCAGATTGCTGCATCAGGATTCAAAAGAAAAATATAAATTATCCAGCGATGAAATTAAGAGTCTGGGAGGCCAATTTAATCTTGATGAAATCTTAAAAATTTTGCAGCGGGAAAAAGTAATCGGTCCCAAAGACAGCTGGGGCGATATTACTTTTTTTAAGCCAAAGCCGACGGTCGACTGCCCGGATGGTTATAAAGGCCGAATTGGCATATATGAAGCCCTTGAAGTGACCGAAAGCATAAAACAGATGATTGTGGCCCGCGCGACTTCAAGCGAAATAGAGTTAGAAGCCAGAAAAGAAGGAATGGTTACAATGCTGCAGGACGGTTTTATTCTGGCGGTCGAAGGCCGGACTTCTATAGAAGAAATTTTGAGAGTAACTAAAGAGTAGTTTGTAATTTCCAATTTCCAATAACCCTCGATTTGCCATTGGCAAATCGAGGATCCACGATGGCTTCGCCATCGGGACAATTTCCAATAAAGTCCCGCCGCAGGCGGGACTGGATTAGAAATTAGAAATTAGGAATTAGGAATTGTTGGATTGCCTCTATTTTATTACACGGCTGTTTCTCAGGCTGGGCAAAGAAAAAGCGGGGCTCAAGAAGCAAAAGACAATTCGGAATTAGCCAAGGCACTTCGCGAGGAGGGTTTTATTTTGACATCGGCAAAAATCGTAGAACAGCAAAAGACAGCTCGCTCAAGTTTTAGAAAAATTTTGGAAGCTTTCAGAATTTTTGGGGGAGTGCCGCTGGTTGAAAAAATGCTTTTTTCCAGGCATTTGAGCGTGATGATTAAAGCCGGCTTTTCTTTGAATAAGGCTTTGCAGGTTTTAATACTTCAGACGAAAAATAGACGATTTGTAAAAGTTATTACAGAAATTGAACAGGATGTAAGAAAAGGGACTGCTTTTGGCGACGCGCTGGCAAAATATCCTGATATTTTTTCCGACCTTTTTGTAAATATGGTAAAAGTGGGCGAAGCCTCCGGAAACATAGAGGGCAATTTAAAACTTCTAGCGGTGCAAATGAAAAAAGACCACGATCTGCGTTCAGGAATTAAAAGCGCCATGATGTATCCGGCAGTTATTTTAATAGCGATGCTGGCAATCGGTACCGGCATGATGATTTTTGTCGTACCAAACTTAATATCGGTTTTTGAAGAACTGAATGCCGAGCTTCCTTTTGCGACAAGGATGGTCATCTTTATCAGTAAATTCTTAAGCGCCCAATGGTGGCTTGTTATTTTGGTTTTAGTCTTTTTGATAATCGGCTTCAGGCTGATTTTGCGAACCAAAGAAGGAATTAGGATGCTTGATAATATGATTTTAAAAATGCCAATTTTTGGCAATATTTCAAAAGAAATTAATTCAGCCAGAATGGCAAGGACTTTAAGCTCTTTGATTGAAAGCGGAGTATCAATAGTTAAGGCTTTGGAAGTATCCGCCGGTACTTTGACTAACAGCCTTTTTTCTGAATCACTTATCTTGGCGTCAAAAGAAGTCCAGAAAGGCCAGCCGCTCAGCCAGTCTTTAGCCGCCTCTCCAAATTTATTTTTGCCGATTGTCACCCAGATGATTCAGGTCGGAGAAGAAACGGGGACTTTGGGAGAGATTACAAAAAGATTAGCAGAATTTTACGAAGAAGAAGTGGCTAATGTGACCAAGGGCCTGTCAACTATAATTGAGCCGATTTTGATGGTTATTATCGGCGCGGCGGTTGGCTTTTTCGCGATTTCAATGATTCAGCCGATGTATTCAATGATGAATTCTATATAAAGGGCTTTCTCTAAATTTTCAAGCGCGCAGCGCGCCGAAAATTTAGCCAGAAAACCTTTACCCCGCCCCAATTCCAGCCACGATCGTGGCATACCAATAAAAAAAAGGCGAAGCCGCTTCGCTCTCCAGACTCGGCGATAAAATAGTTTATGGTTGGAATTGGAGCGGGGTGCTCAGTTTTAATAACAAAATTTTCTACGGCTGCTGCCTTGAAAATTTTGATAAAATTGGCATGTGTAAAAAAGGATTCACTCTGATAGAAGTTTTGATAGGCATATCTTTGTTGCTGCTGATTTTTGTCGGCATTTATGGTCTTATTCAGCTGGGGTTTAAAATGGTCGGCCAGTCCAAGGCCAGAGTGACCGCAACCTCTCTTGCCAATGAAAAAATAGAACTGGCCAGGAACCTTTCTTATGCCAACGTCGGGACTCTGGGAGGCATTCCTCCAGGTTCAATTCCGGAAACCGAAACTGTGCTTTTCAACCGCCTAAACTACACGGTTAAAACTACGGTTATTTATATTGATGATCCGTTTGACGGTTCGGGTGAGGCTGACCCTTTGCCTTTTGATTACAAAAGAATCAAAATTAAAGTTTCCTGGGAAGGATTTCTTGGCGGAGAAGTTTCTTTGCAGACCGATGTAGCGCCGCAAGGCATTGAAACGACCGGCCAGGGCGGCATTATTTCTGTTTTGGTTTTTAATGCCAGCGGCGAGGCGGTGCCTCAAGCCGATGTTCATATTGAAAACACAGTTGTCGCGCCGCCGATTGACGCACACTATCAGACAGATGACAACGGCCGGCTTTTTTTGCCGGGAGCCCCGGTCTGCGGCAGTTGTTATAAAATTACTGCGACCAAAACCGGTTTCAGCACCGATAGAACTTATGCGGCTGGCGAACTGATTAGGGGAGTGCCACTGACATCGCCGTTACCTGAAAAGCAGTTTATTTCGGTAATGTTGAATAAAACAAGTGATGCCAGCTTTGCCATTGATAAGCTTTCAATTAAGACGGTGCAGACCATAAGATACGCCGAGGAAAAAATATGGAGTGATTCTTTTGACGACGAAAGCAAAATCAGCGAAAAAGATCAGGTAGTAGCCAGCACTACTCTGTCGGCCGTAATTTTGCAGGAGCAAGACGGTCAATATTTATCGCCCGGCTATGTTATTTCTTCTGCCATTGTCCCAACCAGTCTTGTGGAGTGGGGAAGGTTAAATTGGACTGATGAAAAACCGGCCTCAACGGATATCAAGTATCAGCTGTTGTATTCAAGCAGCAGTGAATGGCAGCTAATTCCCGATTCTGATTTGACGATTGGCGGAGTTAAAAATTCAGATGGATTTTTCAACACGCCCATTGATCTTTCGGATTTGGATACGACAAAATATCATTCGGTCAAAATTAAAGCCAATTTTTCAACAGACGATCTTTCAGAGACGCCGATTCTTTCGGATTGGCAAATTACTTGGTTTTCTTCCGATACAGCCACCCCTGTTGCCAATGTCGCTTTTTCAATGAGAGGAGGAAAGATTCTGGGAACGGATGAGAGCGGAAATCCAGTTTATAAGTATCAAGAAAATTTGAGCACCGGCGGCACCGGTCAAATGATAATCTCTAATTTGGAATGGGATAGTTACAGGATTACCATAAACGGGGCAGCTACCGGCTATGACATTGCCAATTCTTCGCCTGCCCAGCCCCTCAGCGTTAATCCGGATGTTTCGCAGACGACTATTTTAAAATTAGCCAATCATCAGATCAATACTCTTTTGGTAACAGTTGAAGATTCTGGCGGTGCATCTTTGGCAGGCGCAACTGTCAGGGCTTATAAAACAGGCTACGATAAGCAAAAAATTACATCGGATTCTGGCCAGTCATTTTTTAGCCCTTTGAGCGCGACAACTTATAATTTAGAAATTAAGCTATCTGGCTATGAGGATTGGACGGGCACAGTTGATATTTCAGGGCAGAGCGAACAAATTGTTGTTCTGACCCCGCCATAATTTACCTTCATGGGTTTTATTAATTTTTTACATTCCAAACGTGAATATAAAAAATAAAAAAGGAGCTTCCATTATTGAAGCAATTGTCCTGATTTTTGTTTTTGCAATGGCGATGACCGTTTTGACAGCTTTTCTTATAAATACTTATCGCGCTTACTCTTTCAATTTTCAGCAGGTAGCAGCCATTAATGAAGGTCGTAGAGGCATTGAAACAATGGTCAAAGAAATAAGAGAAGCGACTTTTGGCGACGACGGTTCTTATCCGATTGTAGAAGCGGGCGACGACCATTTCATTTTTTTTAGCGACATAGACCAAGATGCGGCAGTGGAAAGAGTCCGATATTTTTTGGACGGGGCTGATTTTAAAAAAGGAATTGTCAAACCAACCGGTGACCCGCCTCAATACGTATTGAGTAATGAAACAATTTCTGTTCTTTCCGCATACGTGCGTAATTCAAGCTCCACCCCGGTTTTTAGATATTACAATGGCGATTGGCCGCAAGATACAGTTAATAATCCGTTGCCGACCTTGACCCGCTTATCAGATACAAAACTCATGCATGTTTTTTTGAAAATTAATGTTGATCCCAGTCGCCCGCCCGATGACTTTGATTTGGAAAGCGACACTCAAATAAGAAATTTGAAGACAAACCTGTGAAGAAATCACCAATCACCAATCACCAATCACCAATTAACGAAAAAGGGGCAATCTTAACCCTGGTTCTTGTTTTTGGCACAATTTTTGTTTTGCTTTTTGGCGGGCTGTCGGGATTTATTTACACGCAGTACAAACAAACCAAACAGAAAGTCGCCTATAACGAGGCATTGGCAGTAGCTGAAGCAGGGGCCAACTATGCAAGATGGCATCTGGCTCACGCGCCAAATGATTATAGTTTTTCAGGAATTAAAAATTACGTCGATCCTGAGGGCGGCGTTATCGGCCAGTATTCTTTGACAATTACAGGAGGAGGTGCCTGCTCTACCATGGTTTCAATTGAAGCCACGGGTTGGTCAAATGATTATCCAAATGTCAAAAGAACAGTTTTGGTAAGATATGGCAAGTCGTCATTGGCCCAATATGCCTTTTTGACTAATTCAGATATCTGGTTCGGAGTGGGGGAAGATGTTAAAGGACCGCTTCATTCCAATGGCGGTATCCGCATGGACGGCACCCAGAACGCGCTTTTTACTTCAGCCACCAGTACTTATCGCTGTCTGCCGGTGCATGGCTGCTCAAGTCCGTATGAAACAAAGCCGGGTATCTGGGGAAGCGGAGCTGGCGGAGCTCAGGGTCTTTGGTCATTTCCCGAACCTTCAGTAGATTTTAACGCCATTACCCTTGATCTGGATAAGTTGAGAAAAGAAGCCAGGGATCACGGCGGGTATTATTTTGGTCCGTCGGGCGCATTTGGCTACCATATAAATTTTAAAAATGACGGCAGCTTCGATTTATATAAAGTGACAAAAGTTGACCATCCGATCACGGTTAAAGATACGGTCTCGGGGCAGAACATAACCGAATCGCTGGATATTTTCAAAGAGACAAAATTAGGAAGTTATTGGCTGGGTGAGGCGGGAACTTGCAGCAGTCAAAACCTCATTTTTGTAGAAGACAAAAAAGTCTGGGTTGACGGCGTGCTGAAACGAAAAACCACAATAGCCGCCGGCCAGTTTCCCGATGACGTCACGACTAATTCCAGTATTATAATTAATGGGAACATGACCCGCGCCGACCCCAAAGACACCATGTTGGCTTTGATTGCCCAAAAAAATATTTTGCTCCCCTATGATTCGCCAAATGTTCTTGAAATTCAGGCAGTGATGATGGCGCAAAAAGGTGCGGTTGAAAGATACCCATACAGTAACACCAAGAACAGGATAATGGTCCGTGGTTCTATCATTACCAATAAAATCTGGACATGGAGTTATGTTGATTCGCATGGAAATGTGGTTTCAGGATACGAAAACACCGAATCTTATTATGAGCCGGCTCTGATTTATAATCCGCCGCCATATTTTCCTACCTCAGGCGATCTTGAATTTATTTCCTGGGAAGAAGTGCAGTGATTGTCCAATTGATAATTTATGCTAAAATTAAATTAACATGCCAGGTAGTGAAAATTCGACAAGGAGCTGTCTAGACTAAGGAAAAATAAATTTAATCATTATTTCTGGCAAATAAAATAAATACCAAAAAGTAGTAATCAATTAGAATCTGAATTTAGCAAGCTAAATTCAGATTCAGTCGAATTTCTACTAACCTGGTATGTTTTTCTCAAAATTTTCAGCTTTTGGTTTAGACCTGAGTGATCTGTCAATTAAAATAGCTTTATTAAAAGAAGCCGGTGGGCATTTGGAGCTGGTTAGTTTTGGCCGGCAGGAAATACCGGAAAATGTCATTGAACGCGGCGTTATAAAAAAAGAAGACGAATTAATCGCTCTTATAAAAAGAGCGGTGGATGAAGTACAAGGGCAAAAAATAAAGACTCAGCATTGCATTGTTTCTTTGCCGGAAACAGAATCTTATATTCGCATGGTGCAGCTGCCGAAGATAAAGAATGAAGAAATTCCAGAAGCAATAAAATGGGAGCTGGAAGCAAATATTCCGATAGCCCTAGATGATATTTATTTTGACTGGCAGGTGATAGATAAAACATCCGTTTCAGAAAATCAGCTGAACATTTTGGTTGGCGCATTGCCCAAAGCCTTGGTTGACCCGTATTTAAGCGTTATAAAAAAGGCGGGTTTAAAGCCATTGGCTTTTGAAATTGAATCGGTAGCGACTGTCCAAGCTTTAATTAAAGATGGGACCAGCCAAGAAGCAATAATGATTATTGATCTTGGCGCCAAAAAAACAACCCTTGTGATTTTTGCCCAAAATTCGATTTGGTTGACGACCGGCCTGTCAGTTTCCAGCGCCGAATTAATTTATGATATTGCAAAATTCTTAAAAATAGACCAAAAAAAAGCAAAAAATTTAAAATTTAAAGTTGGTTTGGACCAAGAAGAGGAACAAGGTAAAGTTTATCAAGCGATGGAGCCCAGGCTCGTTGAGTTAGTCAATGAAATAAATAAATATATCGACTATTATCAGGCCAGCAAAATTGCCAAGCCGGGTTCAAGGCAAAATATTTCAAAGATTTTGCTTTGCGGCGGAGGAGCCAACATGAAAGGGCTGTCGGCTTTCCTTTCTGCCCGACTTAAAGTTCAGGTTTCTGTTGGCAATCCCTGGGTTAATATCTTTACTTCCTCTTCGGACGAACTGCCGGAGATTGCTTTTGGCGATTCATTATCTTTCACAACGGCCTTGGGCCTTGCGCTCAGAGGCATAAGCGAATCAAAAAAATGATCGAATTTAATCTTTTGCCGCCGGAAGAAAAAGCGGAGATTAATAGCCAGAAAGACTTTAAAAAGGTGCTTGTTTGGGGTTCTTTTAGTCTAATTTTTGTTCTGATATTTTTGGCAATGCTTTCCTCAATCTGGTTATATTTATTAATTCAGCTTAACTCAATCCAGAGCATTGTAAATGAAATGGAAGCGAGTTCTCAAAACAAAACTTTTAACGATATTAAAAAAGAAATTGATGACGCAAACCAAAGGATGCAGTCTTTTGATAAATTGCAAATCCAAGGAAAACAATACTCTTTTTATTGGCAGAAATTAACGGAATCAGCAATTTCGGGCATAACGTTAAAGCACGTTCTGATTAATGACACCAAAGTTGTCATTGAAGGCCGAGCAGCCACTCGGGAAATTCTTCTTTCTTTTAAGGATGCTCTTAAAAATTCTGCTTATTTTCAAAACCTTAACATTCCGCTTTCAAATTTTTTAAAACAAAATAATATTGATTTTTCTCTCACTTTTGAATTAAAACAGCAGCAACTAAAATGAACCGGACCATTTATAAAAAAGAAACCGTGGCAACTGTCGGATTCCTAATCCTGAATTTGGCGATTCTTTTGGCCGGCGGCTGGTTTGTAACCTCCAAAATTATAAGCTCAAGCGCGCAATTGGCAGAAAAAAAGGGGGCCTTGGAGGCGACTCAGAAAAATTGGGAGCAAATAAGCCGTAGCCAGAAAGAACTGCAAGCGATTAAACCGCAGCTTGAAAAAATAGATGAATCATTTGTTTTAATTAATCAGCCGATTGAGTTTATTAATTTGCTTGAAAGCCTGGCACAAAAAACAAACAGCCTTTTTGAAATTGATTTAATGAGCTTGGGAGCTGACAGTAATAAAAAAGAGGACGTTATATCGTTTCAAATTCGCCTAACCGGGACTTTTGCTAATTTAATGCACTTCTTAAATTATTTGGAAAATATGAAATATCTTGCTCAGGTCCAGTCGCTTGATGTAAGTCAAGTTGCCGCCGGTGCTAGCCGGACAAACGAAGGGCAAGAAATTCCTACGGGCAGCGTTTATAGCACGGTTAATTTAAAAGCCTATACTAAATAATTATGCCAGGTAGTAGAAATTCGACCGTCCCGCGAAGCCCAGCTAAGCTGGGCGAAGCGGGACAAAAAGCAACTTGGATTTTGCTACGTGGTAATCATAATTTTAACAGACGACTCAGCTATTGATAATTTATCAATAACAAGTCGAATTTTCACTACCTGGCATGCGAATCAAAAAGTCTGATTTTAAAAATAAATTAGCCAGTTTGAAAGAATTTTTTGCGTCTCACAAAACATTATTTTTTGTTTTATTGATAATAATCCCCTTAGCTTATATCGGAGCCATATTTTATTTTTACGCCTGGTATGTCAAAACACCGGAAGAGTTGCCGACCAAAACTATTTCAATTGACAGCGTACTCTATCAAAAAACAATGGATGATTTAAATCAGCGAGAAATAAATTTTGCGCAGGAAGAAGCCAAAACTTATTCTGATCCCTTCTATCGGTAGGGGATTAGCAAAATTTTATCCAAACAAAAAATCCCGCGGAAACGGGTTTTGATTTATGTGCCTCCATGTCTTTAGCGTCCCTACGAGGACTCGGACCTCGAACCTCCGCGTCCGAAGCGCGGCGCTCTATCCAATTGAGCTATAGGGACAATATCAAATCAAAACAGCAAAATTTAAATCATTTTTTAATTTTGATTTGTGTTTTTGATATTTGATTTTTGATATTTGATTTTTTTACTGTATTTCGTAAACAATCGTCACGTTCGAACTTACCTCGTTTTGGCCGGTTTGAATATCGGGCGTCGCTGTTTCGCCTCCGCCCATGCCCAAACTACGTTTTGAATAGTAAGGTATCGGCGGCACATAGGAAGATTCAGTAAAATTGATTATTCTGATTAATTTTACGTCAAGAACATTTGAAAGCGCGTCTGCTTTTTCTTTGGCATTGGCAATCGCTTTCGTACGTGCTTCTTGATTTAATTTTTCCGGGTCGTCAAATGTAAAAGATAAAGAACCGACTTGATTTGCGCCAAGCTCGGCTCCTTTGCCCAAAATATCGCCGGCTTTATCAAGATTTCTTATTTTAACTTGCAATGTCTGGCTGACTTCGTATCCGATAATGTCGCTTCTCCCCGAGGTATATTGATATCTTGGAGAAATGCTGTAATTAGTTGTTTTTAAATCTTTTTCTTCAACACCCAAGTCTTTCATCGCTTGAGTGATTTTATTCATTTTTTCCACGTTATCTTTTTGGGCACCGGCCACTGTTTTTGCATCGGAAACAACGCCAAGATCTATGACTCCGATATCGGGCGTGGCAAAAATTTTCCCTTCGCCGGAAATCGTAATCGTGTTTTTGGCGACGATATCCTGGCCGATATAGCCGCCTTTTTTGTATTCATTCATGGCGGCAAAAACCATAAAAACAGCCACAATGATAATCAAAATCCCAAAGAGTGCTCCGATAAGCATTTTTAAGGGGCTTTTGCGGTGAAACGCAAAATTGCCTTTGGCTTCATCATTAATATTTTCCATATATTTTGCGTATACGCCTGTCTTTTGTTAAGATTTTATCTTAACAAAAGATCGGGAATTTACGTTTTTATTTATATTTAGATTAGCACATTTTTAGCCAAAAAGCCATAATTTAAGTTGACCGGGTAGTGAAAATTTGGCTGGCGCAGAGCCAGGTAGTAGAGCTTCGCTTCACTACCTGGCAGAGCGCCAAAAATCGACCTGCCAAATTTCTACTACCCGGTTGAAAAAAGGCTCAAGATGAGGTAGGATTTAGTATATATGGATATGAAAATCCCAAAAGAGGTAGAAAATATAATCGAAAAATTGCAAAAAAATGGCTTTGAGGCGTATGTTGTCGGCGGCTGCGTCCGCGATCTGATATTAGGTCGGGAGGCGACCGATTGGGACATTGCCACACAAGCCAAGCCAGAAGAGATTCAGAAACTCTTCTCTGATAGTTACTACGAAAATAAGTTCCTTACGGTAACCATTAGGACTGGTAGCAAAAAAAATAACTTGAAAGAAATTGAAGTGACAACTTTTCGTTCGGAAGCAAAATATACGGATAAGCGACATCCCGATGAAGTGAAATTTGCAAAGACGATAGAAGAAGATTTAAGTCGAAGAGATTTTACGGTGAATGCGATGGCGTTGGAAATTCAATCCGTCGACGTCGGACGTCAAAACATTGAAATTATAGACCCTTTTGGCGGCCAGAAAGATTTAGAAACAAAAATCATCCGCGCTGTCGGCAATCCTGAAGACAGATTCGGCGAAGATGCGTTGCGTATGATGCGGGCGATTAGATTCGCTTGCCAATTAGATTTTACTATCGAAGGGAAAACCCTTGAGGCCATCGGCAAAAATGCGGCTTGGCTTCAAGCGATTGCCAAAGAACGAATCCGTGATGAACTAATAAAAATCATTATGTCAGATAAGGCGGCCGATGGCATTGAGCTTTTAAAAAATTCCGGTTTGCTCAAATATATTATGCCAGAACTGGAAAAAGGCATCGGTGTCAGCCAGAACCGTCATCATATCTACACAGTTTATGAGCATAATTTGTTATCTTTGAAATTTGCTGTTCAAAAAAAATTTAATTTAGAAGTCCGGCTGGCGTCTTTGCTTCATGACATTGCTAAGCAGGAAGTTAAAGAGGGAGAAGGGCCGGAGGCGACATTTTATAATCATGATTTTGTCGGCGCAAAGTTCGCAGTCAGAATTTTGGAGCGGTTAAGATTTTCAAACGAAATCATAAATAAAGTCGCGCTTTTAATCCGCAGCCACATGTTTGTTTATGACGTGGGCGTTGTGACAGAAGCGGGGATTCGCCGCCTGTTAAAACGAGTCGGCCCCGAAAACATGCAGGATTTGATTGATTTGCGAATTGCTGATAGATTAGGTTCCGGAGTGCCAAAAGCCCAGCCCTACAGATTGCGCCATTTCCAATATATGGTTGAAAAAGTCCAGCATGATGCGATATCGGTCAAAATGCTTAAAATTAACGGCAATGACATTATGAAAATTTTAGAGATTCCGGCCGGCCCAAAAATCGGCGCCATTTTGGACGTGCTTTTGGCGGAGGCGATAGAAGAGCCAGAAAAAAATGAAAAAAAATATCTTGAAAAACGCGTCAAAGAATTAGCCGAAGTTGATTTAACCCAACTGCGCCAAATGGCAAAACAAAAAATAGAAGAGAAAAAAGAGGAAGAAGATCTAGTAATAAAAGGAAAATATTGGGTGAAATAAAATTTTTAAGCTACTTTTCTGGCAGCAGAAAAGTAGCGAAAAGACTGCTTTGCAGGGCATAAAATTTTGATAAAATCGGATTCGCTTAGCTAAAATTGCCTCGTAAACTCGCGCTCCCCGCTGCGGTGGGGGCTCGCTCGGCAATTTTTTAACGTTTCGCTCATCTCGATTTTCTCACAAAATTTTTGCCATGCAAGAATTTTTAATTTTTTTGTATTTTGTTAGATATAAGCGGGGTATAGTATAGCGGTAGCCCCGAACCAATCCCGCTTTGCGGGATGGTACGGGGTAAATACGCACGTTCGCCCCGTTAGATATAACCGGGCTGTTGTATAATGGCATTACGCACGCTTCGGGTGCGTGTAATCCGGGTTCGAATCCCGGCAGCCCGACAGAAAATATCTAACGGGGCAAGGGTGCGTGAAGGCTGGGTTCGATTCCCAGCGGCCAGACTGGATTAAAAAATCTAAAATTTTTGTAAGTCATTGTCGTAGTTATTCACGATCGTGAATAACTACGACATCAATAGTTTTTATAATCTTTATGAAAAGCGAAAAGAGAATAAAAATTTTAGAATTTATTGAAAGAACAGCGAAAACACTAGACGATATATTTTTTATATTTTGTCAGCCATACGGGACATCATATTCAAAAATGGAGTATTCACTAGAAAGAAAGCATGCTCGGGAATCAAAAGAGACATCAAATAAGCTCATTGATAGGCAGACGAAAAGACGATTTGATGATTTTGTTTATAGGCTTAAAAAAGATGATTTAATTTGTAATATAGAAAGGAAAAATAAAAAAATTTTTCAGCTGACATCTAAGGGAAAAATGATTCTGAAAGAATTTCGGTCGGATAAAACAAAATTGCCAGCCCGTTCTAAGTATAAAAGTGAAGAAGATGAAACATTAAAAATTATCATCTTTGATATTCCAGAGGAAGAAAGACGGAAAAGAGATTGGTTAAGATGCGCGCTTAAAAATTTAAAATTTGGAATGCTTCAAAAAAGCGTTTGGGCCGGGAAGAGGGGATTGCCGCAAGAATTTATTGACGATTTAAAAAGGATGAATATTTTCTCTTTTGTGGAAATTTTTGCTGTGAGCAAAACAGGAAGTTTAATCCAATTCAAAAATTAGTCTTTTATTAACTCCGTTTTTATTCTGGATAGGTTTTTGATTGTCTTGTCGTATGTTCTCACAATCGTGAGAACATACGACATTTTGTGTAAATGGATAAAATTTTTTTGAGGTGATAGATTTAACTTTACAAAAGGAGATAATTTGTTTAATGTTGAAAAGAGATGCAATACGCCGAAATTATCAAAAAATTAAAATCCTTAGTTAATCCTAAAAACGTGGCAGGCATGGCTAGGTTTGGGATAAATTCAAAAAACACGCTGGGGGTTTCAATTCCTAAATTGAGGACGTTGGCTAAAAAGATAGGTAAGAATCGCAAGCTGGCGCAGAAACTTTGGGATTCAAAAATCCATGAGGCAAGGATTTTGGCTGGAATGGTTGATGATGTCGCGCAAGTTACGGAAAAACAGATGGACAAATGGGTTCGCGATTTTGATTCTTGGGACGTCTGCGACCAGGTTTGCATGAACCTTTTCCGATACACAAAAGAAGCGCCGAAAAAATGTTTTGAGTGGAGCAAAAACAGATCCGAATTCATCAAGCGTGCTGGCTTTGCGCTAATGGCTTCTTTGGCCTTTGCCAAAAATGAGATGAGTGATGCGGAATTTAAAAAATTTATGCCAATTATCAAACGCGAATCAGCCGATGAACGGAATTATGTTAAAAAAGCCGTCAATTGGGCATTACGGCAAATAGGGAAGCGAAATAAAAATTTAAACAAAGAAGCGATAAAAGTCGCGAGAGAGATTTTGAAAATAGACAGCAAGGCCGCCAAATGGATTGCGAAAGATGCTATCAGAGAACTGACCAGCCTCGCGGTGCAGGAAAGATTAAAATAAAAATATGCCAGGTAGTAGAAATTCGACTGCGATTATGTTTCATTATGTATATCTGCTCGAAAGTTTAAAATTTGATGAGCTTTATATCGGATATACTTCAGATTTAAGAAAAAGAATAGATGAACATAATCGCGGATTAAATTTTTCGACAAAACCATATATTCCTTGGCAATTAATACATTACGAAGCTTATAAAAGCGAGAAAGACGCAAGGCGTAGAGAAAAATATCTTAAAACAAGTCAAGGTAGTCGGTTGCTGAAGCGCATCTTAAAAGAGTATTTTTACTCAAAAAGATTAAATAAAAATTAGTCGAATTTTCACTACCTGGTATGAGATTAAATTTCAAAAACTTAAAAGACACGCCTTTGAATCTGATGCGAAAGGCGGGATATAGTTTTGTGGGTAAGAACCAGCGGACAGGGGAGGAGGGTTATCAGCGCCGGTTAAGTTCGGGCGATTATCCTAAATTTCATGCTTTTGTCAAAAGGGACGAGGATTTTGTTTTTGTTAATTTGCATCTTGACCAGAAAAAACCTTCTTATCACGGCGTTCGCGCCCACAGCGGCGAATATGAAGAAAACGAAATTTTGCAAAAAGAGGCGGAAATTATAAGAAAAGTGTTTAACAGCGATATTTAATAAAAACGCGACCCGCCGTCGCTAAAGCTATGGCGGGCAAGCA
>Ga0210044_10004580_pt1 | contig 19229 bp, 19 predicted proteins | sample CryGey13umfilter_2_FD_183959 | JGI IMG/M metagenome (GOLD analysis project Ga0210044, IMG submission 183959) | Groundwater microbial communities from aquifer in Utah, USA - Crystal Geyser 4/9/14 3 um filter (SPAdes) (version 2) | ecosystem: Environmental > Aquatic > Deep subsurface >... | reverse complement strand
TATCCGAAGACTATAACGACCTGTTTGACAAAGACCCCAATTTTTAACCCTTGCCTCTTTTTCGACTCCATTTTAAAATTTTCCGGGTGAAATTTTTCCTGCACGCCGGGAATTCCCAATAAATCAATAATAATTACTTGTTATTTACAGGGAATTGCCTTTATAATCGGACCTGTGTTTTACGGACGGGAATTTTATAAAATTTCCGCTATCTAATTGAAATTTAATCAATTATAATCCAAGTCGAAAGAATCGGGTGCTTGAATGGCCGCCTGAAAAGTTGACAAAACCCTGACACCGTCTTAAGCCAGGGTCGGTTAAAATATTACCAGCCATTATCAGAGCAGACATCCCTTATGAAGCAAAAGTCTCCAACACCAAAATCCCTGTGGGAAGCCAACCTGGAACAGGCGGCTTCGTTGATCCATGAAAACCGGACGTTTCTGTTCAGCGCGGATATCGATCCCGATTCGCTGGGGTCCATGCTGTCGCTGGCGCTTTACCTGCGCGCACGGGGCAAAACCGTTTACATGATCCTGTCCGATTCTCTGGGAGACAATCTCGATTACCTGGAACGAATCATCGACTACAATTGCATCCGCATCCTCCGCAATGTGGAGGAAATCGACCGCGTCACAGACCAGATCGAATCGGTTATTTTTTGCGACACGGCCAATACCAAACTGGTTCCATTTTTCCCCTTCATCTGGGAAAAACTGCTTTCGCGCAATATACCCGTCATAGAAATCGACCATCACTTCGGAGCGGATAGCGAAATGATTGCCGGCCAGGCGGTGACCCTGTTCCGCAACGCCAACGCCACAACAGAAATTACCGCCGAACTGCTCAAGAAACTGCATCAGAAATATCCCGCCGAGCCTCACCCATTCAGCCAGAGAAACATTCTCATCAGCCTGCTGACGGGTCTTCTTGGAGATACCGTAGGCGGAAGGTTTGTCCCCCACAGGGAAAGCTACGATTACTGGATGAAAAACCTGGGCGATGGCCTGCAAAAAAACACCCGCTGGAGAAAACCCAATGGAGTCCGTCCGGGGGATGACAAAACCACCAAATTCGGCAATCCCGATCAGCTCCTGAACCACCTGAACCGCCTTTCCGAGGAGCAGGAACACTGCATCCAGACTCTGAAAAGCAGGATGATTGTCAACGGAGGCGTGGGTTCGCTGAACCTGCTGAATTCCACCTACGCCCAGGTCAAAAACGTCTGCCGTCCTTACAACTCCCCCTGGTTCACCGGCATCCTGGCCTTCCTGCTAAACGAGATTCCAGGCGAGTCCGGCAAGGTCGGCCTGGTCTATTTTCACGGCAAAAACGCCGAGGACAAGGATTGCATTTATATAAAAATGCGGCGCGCCAAAAACTCGGGGATCGATCTCAGGCAGGCGGAAAACCCGCTGCGCACCGTTTTTCATGGAAAATATATGGGCGGCGGCGGCCATGCCGGAGCGGTTTCCTTCCGCGTTCACCCGCACGACGAGCACGAGTTTCTGGCAAAATTCGAGAAGGTGGTCGACTCTCTGAAACAGCACCTGGCCTGATCCGCTCATTCCCTCTCCCCTTTTTCAGCGGTTTAACACCATCGCAAAAATTCTGCGGTCAAAAGCGTTGAAGGTTTGCAAGCCGCAAAGAATCGCAAAATAAAGAACGACGCTCAAAAAAACCGCCGCGATCAGAGAAAGCGATTCGAATCCGGTCAACAGCAGGGCCATGCCCCCGGCGGCAAGCGCAGGACGCCATAACAAACGCGGAATCCCGGTCTTTCCGCAAATATTCCGCACCATCGCGGTAAACGCCCAGAACACCAGCAATTGCGTCGCGACCGCCGCCAAGGCCGCGCCCGACATCCCCCAGCGTGCAATCAACAAAAAATTAAGCGTCACATTCAACACCGCCGCGCCCCCGGAAACCAGCAAAACCCCCCGCGTCCGGTTCTGCGACAACAGCAGGTAGGATGCCAGATCGTTCACGCACATCAGGGGGAATCCCATGGCCATGATCCGTAAAACCTGAGCGGCGGACTCATACTGGGGGCCGTACAACAGACTCACGATCCCAGGAGCCAGAAGCGCCGTTCCGACCGCGACGGGGACGCTCGCCAGAAAGAAATAGCGCACCGCTTCCTGCCAGATTCTGCGGTGAGGATCGCCCCTGCCGCCAAACGCCTTCGACAAAACCGGAAACAATGCCGCCCGCACACTGGCCATCAGCAAGGCAAGCGTTTCCATCAGCTTGAAGGCGGCGGAGTACCATCCGGTTTCCAACTCCCCGCGCAGAAAAAAAAGCATGACCGCATCGATCCTGAAATAAACATAGGTGAACAGGATCATGCCGCAAATGGGAAGCGAACCCTGAAAAATCCGCCGCGCCAGATCGCCGTCCTCCGCGGATGCGGGAAGCTGGCCCGCGGCCATCTTCCCTCTCGCTATCAGCAGGATGAGCAGGGAAGCGGCGAGAAAAGCGGAAGAAAACACAACCACATCTCCTCCCTGAAGCAAAACCGCCATGCCGAGGATAAAAAACAAAATCCGCTGGCCCACCATCAAAACAGATACCAGAGCCATTCTCTCAAACGCGCGCAACACCGAGAGATACATGTCCGTGTAACCATTGACCATCAGCGCAAGACCGATCGCCACAGCGGCAAGCAGGCTTTCGTATTGCAGCGAAGCCATAAAAAAAGCGACTGTCAATACCAGGGCGGTTATCAGAGACAACCTGAACTTGAGCGTCAAAACTTTCCGCAGGTAGAGCGGCGCGCTCTCGGGACGGCGGCTGACCTCGCGGGTCAAATAAACGCCGAGACCCGTATCGATGAAAACGATAAAGGCCCCCGTCCCGGCAAAAGCAAAACTGAAGACGCCGAATCCCTCTCCACCCAGATAGCGCGCGGCCAGAACCTGGGTCAACAGGGCGATCACCTTGGCAAGAGCTTCCGCCGCAAACAGCCAGATGGAATTTTTTACCAGCCGCCGGGCCTTTGCGGTTTTTTCATTGAGAGATTCGTCCATGACTTCAATAGGCGGCAACGCAATTTGCCCCGGATCAGGACTCGCCAGGTTCCAGGCGCAGCCGCTTGAGGTACAGAAGCTCCAGGGAATTCATTTCGAGCCCCTGAACGCGGGGTTTGATGAGAAGATTCTGCACCTGGATAAACAGGGGGATCATCGCCGCATCGGTTTCCGTCAATATCTTTTGCGCTTCATCGTAAACCGCCTGACGTTTTTTGGGGTCGCGGATCGCCGGCCCCAGCGCAACGAGTTCGTCATAACGGGGATTGCCCCAGCGCAGATGATTGTTGCCGCTGGTGGATAGAAACAGGTTCATGAAATTGTCCGGGTCGGGGAAATCCGCCCCCCAGCCCAGCCGGAACAGGGGCGGAGGGTCGAGATGAAGGCGGCTGAGAAACACCTTCCATTCCTCGCTCTCGAACTCGATATCCACCTGAAGATTTTTTTTCCACTGCGTCTGAAGAAATTCGGCGATCAGGCGGTTGCGGCTTTCCGAGTTGAACACCGCCTGCGTCCGGGGAAACCCCTTCCCCCCAGGATAGCCCGCCTGGGCTAATAACTTCCTGGCTTTATCGATATCAAATTGCGGGCCGATATCCGGGTTGTATCCGAACATCCCCTTGGGAATCCAGGAAGAGGCGGGGATCTCGTCGCCCTTGAGAATCACCGGAATCTGCGACCGGTCGATGGCATGCGCAAAGGCCCGCCTGACGAGAGGGTTGTCAAACGGAGCCTTCGTGACGTTGAACCCGTAATAGTACCCGCGCAGCTGCGGTTTGCTTCTGAATTCCGCACTGCCGCGGTAATGCGGAATCGCCATGGGGGGAAGTTCGATGATGTCCAGTTCCCCGGTTTCATAAAGCGTCAGCGCCGTCGTCGGCTCTTTCACGATATAGACCAGAACCGTGGCGATCGGCGGGGGGCCTTCGTAATGGCGGCCGTTGGCTTTCAGAACCAGCTTGTACTCGTGCCGCCACTCGGCCAGAGTGTAGGGGCCGTTGGTGACGATATTTTCCGGTTCCGTCCAGTCGTCGCCATACTTCTTCACAATGTCTTCCCTGAGGGGGAATGTCACCATAAAAGTGGTGATGCCGGGAAAATAAACCACAGGTTTCCTGAGCTTCACTTCCAGAACGTAAGGCGAAACCGCGCGCACCCCGACTTTGCCAAAGTCGGAAATTTTTCCCGCGTTGAACTCGGCGGCGTTTTCCAGGTCAAACAAAAAATAGGCGTACTGGGCCGCCGTGGCCGGGTCCAGCAGGCGTTTCCAGGAATAGACGAAGTCCTTCGCGGTGACGGGTTGGCCATCGGTCCAGAAAACATCGTCGCGCAGATAAAACGTGACGACCCGGCCATCCTCGGAATATTCCCATCGTTTGGCCACGGCAGGCATCGGTTCCAGGTCGGCATTGTACTGGGTCAACCCCTCCATGAGGTTGGTGAGGATGTTAAACGAGATGCTGTCCGTCGCCAGCGTCCAATCCAGGGCGGGCGGTTCCGCGCGCACCGACATGCGGAACGTGGTCTCCTTTTCAAACGTGGGGCTGGAACAGCCGGCAAATATCGCTATCAGGATATACGGGGAAAGAAAACGCAGTCCGGCCCATCGCTTGACTTCCGTAAAGAGTGGGGGGAAACAATTCCTGGCGCTGAAAAGTGGCATTCTTCTGCTTGACTGAAATTAAGGCGCGTTAAGTTGCCCGAGGGAAGTCAGGAAATGATATTATGAAGAGCTCCTGTCCAGATCCGGAAATGATACCGCAGAAGCCGGGGTGCGATCCCATCCTTCTACCATATTATTTCTTTACTTTTCAAGGGACATCGATAGAATAAAAATTTAACCCATTCAGCAGATTAAATGGCCGACGATATCGCATACATTCGCAAGTTTCTCAAGAGGGGCCTGAGCAGGGACGGGCTGACGCTCGACCTGTCCAACAAGGGCATCGGCAACAAGGAAGCTCTGGATCTGGCGGAAAACCTCTCTGTCCCCGAGATAGAAATTTTATTCCTGCACACCAACCAGTTAAAAGATCCGGGGCTGGAGGAACTTGCGCAATCGGACCTGTTTGAATCCCTGAAAGAACTCTGGCTGTACGAAAACCGCATCGGCGATGCCGGCGCGGTGGCGCTCGCGGAATCCTCCAGACTCACAAACCTGAAATATCTGAGTCTGTACACCAACCGCATCGGCGATGCCGGCGCCGTGTCATTGGCAAATTCTCCTCACCTGGGAAATCTGGAGACGCTGGATCTTTCGTTCAACCGCATCGGCGATGAAGGGGCCGTCGCCCTGGCGCAATCGCGCACGCTGCAAAATCTGAAAGTGTTGCATCTCGACGCCAACCGCATCGGCATCGAAGGCATGCGCGCCTTGGCCCGGTCAGACGGACTCAAAAGTTTAACCACGCTCAATATGACGTACAACAAGGTCAATCCCCAAGGCTTACAGCTGATGCAGGAATCCCCACGCCTGCAGGGCTTGAAAACGCTGAAGACGGATTTACTCACCGCAGACGATTAATCGATGGCCGAGAAGAAACGCGATTTATACATTGTTCGATTGTTGCGGGAAAAAGCCGAACGGGGTGACAGCGTCCTGGATCTCGGCTACGAACGCATTGGCGATGAAGGAGTGGTTCTTCTGACGCGGAACTTCGATCTTTCCCATATCGCCCGTCTGGACTTGAGCTGGAACGAGCTGACCGATATCGGGCTGACAGCGCTTGCCCGCTGTTCTTCCTTATCCAATCTGACGTCGCTGATCCTGAACGCCAACAAAATCGGCGATGCCGGCGCCATGGCCCTGGCGAACTCGGCGCATTTCCCCAAATTGAAAGCGGTCAGCCTGGTCAACAACCGGCTGGGAGACGCCGGCGCCCTGCACCTGATCAAATCCCATCCCTTGAAGGAATTGCAGTTGCTGGACCTGGAAATGAATCGGGTCGGCGAGACGCGCCTGACGCAGTTTCCCGACGGGCTGGCCAATCCATCGATGAACTATCTCAATCTCAGACGCAATCAGGTCGGCGACGAAACCCTTTCAGACTGGGCGCAGACCGGGGCATTCAGCAGGCTTCAACATTTAAACCTCGGGTGGAACCACATCACCAGCCAGGGCGCCAAAACGCTTGCCAAGTCTCCCACTTTGAGCCGCGTCCGGGAATTGATCCTCGCCTCCAACGGCATTGGCACAGAAGGAGCCCAGGCCCTTGCCGATTCCAGACACCTGACCCATCTGGTCACCCTCGATCTATACGATAACGATTTTGACCGCTCAGGAGAAACCGCCCTGCAAAGCATGCGCGTCCGCATTCTCTTGCAGAAGAACCTCAAGGGCCCGGTTCTCAACCTGGACAAAAATCATTTGTACAACAAGGACCTGACCGCCCTCGCGCGCTCGGAAAAGCTTGCCGAAGTGGCAACGCTCTCCCTGAGAGCCAACCATTTTGATCACGAAGGATTGCGCGCCCTGGTCGAATCCGGCGCCCTGAAGAATTTAAGATCCCTGAATCTGATGAATAATGCCATCGGCAATAAAGGGGCGGTGTTGCTGGCGGAATCCCCGGCGTTGTCTCATTTGCAATTCCTGAACCTGGAAAACACGGGCATGACTTATCTCGGATTTATGGCGCTGGCCCAATCGCAGACGCTGACCGGACTGGAAGAACTCAACGTCAGCGGCAACGAAATCACCGCCAAGGGCATGCGCTATCTTGCTGGGTCCGGCGCCTTCAGCAACCTCAAAAAACTGCGTATCCGAGATATTTTCATGGGCGATCCGGGGTTTGAAACCATCGTCCTTTCCCGTCACCTCAAAAAGCTTCAGGAACTTGAGGTCAATGGCAACGGCATTTCCGGGGCGGGCCTCAAATCGTTTGCGGCATCGCCAAACCTTTCCTCCCTCAAAAAACTCGATCTTCGCCGCAACGATTTAAAAATGGAAGATCAACTGTTCCTGGCTGATTCCCCTTGTTTTAAAAAACTCGAAACCCTGCGTTTCTAGTTCCGCACCTTTTCCCGCCAGTCCGGCTTGAAGCCCGGCAAAAGCCATCTCCACCACCCCGCCCCTGGATTGCAAGCAATGCATTTTCCCTTTCTTATTGTTTTTACATTTCTTAATTGAACTTTTCTGGAGTTCCCCGCGCCCGCAAACTTGACACACTCGTAACCCCGGCTCGACCCGCACGTAACTCAGCTTCGGTAGACTGAACTCACGATTGGCAAGTTTTCACTTGATCTTTGTTTTTTTTACAGTTAAAACAGGGCACCCCTTAACAAACGATTTTTCAGAATTTTTGAACCGGATTTTATGCAAGGGAGATTGCAATATGACCCGACCATCGCTGGCCGACAGATATTCATTTGAAATCATTTGTTCGCTCCTCATTACCCTGATCGTCTCTCTGTATTTTGTTTTCCCCCGGACCGGGCAGGCGGAAGTTGAAACCGCGGATTCCTTGAACCGGAAAGTCATGTCGCTTTATCAGGCCGGTAAATATGGCGTCGCGGTTCCCATTGCCCTGAAGGTTTTAAAAATAAGAGAAGAAACTCAAGGAACCGATCACCCCGATGTCGCCGTGGCCCTGCAGACCCTTGCGGGCCTGTATGAAGCGGCGGGAGATTATGCCAAAGCGGCGCCCTTTGACAAGCGGGCGCTGGCAATCCTGGAAAAAAACTTCGGCAAGGCCGGCGATCCCGAAGCGTAAGAGTTTTCATCTTCTGAAAATCAAACGCGGGAAAAGTCTGGATCGCTAAAACGGGGATGCCTGCGGCAAATATTGCCTGGGGCAAATAAACAAAAAAATATTGACGACGGATTGAGCCGCGGCATGCACATCCTGCTTGAAGAGATCCATTGCGGCGATCCTCTCGCCAAAGATGGTCTGAAAATAATCCGCAAACGCTTTTTTCCGCGCCGCCTCGGACAAAGGCCGCCGCATAAAATTGGCTAGCTCTCCCGGATCGACCCAGAGCCCCCCGCACTTGGAACACGGGTCCACCTCCACGTCCTGCCGTTTGCTGAAAAAATGCCGGAACAGCAACGTCGTTTGGCATTTGGGGCAGATGGGCTCCACATCCCGGTAAAACCGCACCCCTTCCGCCCTGTCGATATCCAAAAGCTTCTCCCCGGCGCCATGGAAATGGCCCCGCAGTTTCGCCAGTTCAAAACGATCGAACCACAGCCCGCCGCAACCTCCCTGGCAGGCTCTCACGCGGCCCCCCTGGACCACCACTGCACTCAATCGCTGGGCGCAGGATGGGCATTTCATTATCAGTTTATTTTCCTCTACTGGCACAACCCGTCTCTGAAATCCCTTAATGAAAAATTTTTAATGCCTGCTTAACTTGTTTTTAACATTATTCCTATATTAATAAAAATGTTCAGTCATCTGATTTTCCATTTTCACTTCTGCTGATTTTTTCGGCCTCTGCCGGAAAATTCAGGCGTCAGAAAATTCACAGGAATATCGCCATGATCAATAAAGTTCAGCAAAATACGGAAGAGAATACATGGACCGTGGGTCATCGATTGCGGGCCTGGAGAAAATCGTTTCCATTGACACTCGTCAGCCTGGCGAAAAAAATTCAGGTTTCCCAGGCCACCCTTTCAGAACTGGAAAATGACAAGTCCCTGCCCTCGGCGGGCACGCTGACCAACCTGTGCCTCTATACCGACCTCAATCTACGCTGGCTGCTCACCGGGGAAGGGCCTATGGTGCGGGATGACCTGCGTTATAAAACGGAATCCGCAATGAGCGAAGAACTGCTGTCCCTCATGCAGGACCCCAGCCTGTCCGAACTCATGGAAGGAGTGGCTAAAATTTTCAAAACCGGGGACCAGCAGAAAAAAGCTCATTTAAAAGGCTTCATCACCGGCGCCACCCTGAACAATTGATTCCCGGACTGGTTCGCCCGCGATCCAGGATTTCCTCACAGGAGAGGCAAAATGAATAACCTTCACTCTATCGTTTTCCTGATGGGGCTCACCGCGGTATTTTTAATCAACGGCTGTGGCCAGGAAAATACCGCCGTAAAGGGCGAAATGCCCAGGGAAAAATCCATTGCCGAGATCGGCAGTCTCGCCACCGCCGGCTGTCTCCTGGCTCCGGAAACAGAAGCAGGCGCCGCCGAAAACAATGAAGGGGTCGGGCATTTCAAAGAAGGGCACTGGCAGGTTTCAGAAAAACACTTCCGCGATTCCATCGCAGTCAACCCCGAGCTCGCCGAGGCCCATTACAACCTGGCCCTGACTCTGGACAAGCTGGGCAACCACGGAGATGCGACCAACCATTTCAGAACCGCGCTGGACCTGACTCCGGACAATCCTAAAATCAAAGACTCCAAAATCCTGAAAGACCACCTGGAGAAGTGATCCGCGACCCAGCCGAACCGGGTCAAACAAAAAACGCCTATTCAGACTCACTCAATCACAGATCAGTTTCACGCCGTTTTTGTCGAAAATGGCAAACTTCCGCATATGACATTTGTGCAGTAAAAATTTTGCGGTGGTCTTTAAAACACTCACTCCATAGATCACGCTTCTTCTGAAGTTGATCGACGAGGCTTCCTCGAAATATTTGGCCGGACAACTGATCTCGCCGATGCGGTAGCCGAAAAAAAGCCCCTGCGCCAGAATTTCGTTGTCGAAAACAAAATCGTCGGAATTTTCCTCCAGGGGCAGGTTCTCGAGCACCTCTCTGGAGAATGCCCTGAAACCCGTGTGATATTCGGACAACTTGGCCCGCAAAAATATATTCTGCAGGAGAGTCAGGATACGGTTGGCCACAAACTTGTACATGGGCATGCCGCCCGCAAGGGTCGTGCCCCCCAGGATTCTCGATCCCAGGACGATATCGTACTCTCCCGAAGCCACCATGGAACCCATGGCGGTGACCAGACGCGGGGAATACTGATAATCCGGGTGCACCATGATGATGATGTCGGCGCCCAGCTTCAACGCCTCGCGGTAGCAGGTTTTCTGGTTGCCGCCGTAGCCTTTATTTTCATTATGGATGATGGTTTTGACGCCCAGTTTGCGGGACACTTCCGAGGTGTTGTCCAGGGAAAAATCATCCACAAGAATAACGTCGTCGACGTATTCGTGAGGAAGCTCGGCGTAAGTCTGTTCCAGCGTTTTTTCGGCGTTGTAAGCCGGCATGACAACAATAATTTTTTTTCCCAGAATCATCCGCTTGATTTTATCCCGTTGGCAAATTGCTGTCTTATATCACACCCGCCAATCATCTGAAAACATATTGCCGTGTTCAGCCGGTTTTTCTGGACAGAAAATAATAATTCTGAAAAATCGCGGGCAATGCAAGATAAAGCCACCTGTCCAGCGCGTTGTAGGATTTCACGAACCAGGGGCTGTTCTTGATGCCCTGCGGCAAGCGCGCAAGCTCGTTTCTTGGCAGGATGGCGTAGCCCGCGATTTCCTCCAGCGTCAGACCCGCGGCCGTGTTCAAGGCGCGAATTTCCTTTTTGCTAAACAGGTAAGGATGATGATGTTTGGAAGGAATTCTCCTGGCAAGAGCTTCGACCCAGCTGTATTGGTTGGGAAAATGAAAACACAAAAACACACCGTCTTTTTTTAAGATCCGGCGAATCTCGGCAAGGCTTTTCACTTCATCCCCGCCTTCCTGACGCACATGCTCCAAAACTCCCACGGAAACTACTGCGTCGAAGGATTCATCTTCATAAGGCAAATGCACCGGATCGCCGGAAGAAACCTTGAAATGGAAGGCGTCTGCAAATGTGGAACGCAAAAATTCCGCGATTTGAAAGCCCTCCGGGTTGTAGGCATCCCCGGTGTTGACATTGAACGATTCCGTCCTGAACCCGTGGTTCAGCAGAAAGTAGCTGAAATGACCATCGCCGCACCCCCAGTCCAGCACATGAGAACCCGGTGTCACATGCCTCATGAAATTTTCATAAACCATCCAGTACTGCGATGCGGTGGCCAGATTTTCGAACCGCAACAGATTGAGTTCATGAAGCTTTCTGTAAACTTCAATCCACCGGGTCTCTTTTTCGGTAAATGACAAAGGCTTGTTCCTTACGGCCTGAACCGGATGATGTTGCGGTCTTTTCAGTTTCCTCTGCGTTCAGAAGGTCAGGGGATTATAGTTCGGGACGGAGACAAAAAAAAGGCCCGCAGGGATTTTTCCCCACGGGCCTTGAAATTCTTTTGACCTAGAGAATGGCCAGGAAGTTACACGCTTCGTAGCAGGCATTGCAGTTGATGCACAAATCCATGTCGATATGCGCCGCCACTTTCCGGGTTCCTCCGGTAATGGCTCCGGTGGGGCAGGGCTTGATGCAGGCGCCGCAGGCCACACACTCTTCCTCTTTGACATAATAGCGGTAGAGCCCGGTGCATTTGGCGGCATCGCAAATCTGATCGACGATATGACGCTCGTACTCCTTGCGGAAATACCGAAGACCCGTCAAAACGCTCTTCACCGCGGTTTCCCCCAGGCCGCACAGCGACGTCACGTTGATCTCCTCGCACAGGGCCTGCAGTTTGTCCAGATCCTCCATTTTGCCGCGGCCTTCGGAGATGTCGTCGAGCTTGTTCTTGATGAGCGTGAGTCCAATGCGGCAGGGCGTGCATTTGCCGCAGGTTTCCCCCTCGTTGAAGCCCAGGGAGAATTTGGCCAGATCCACCACGCAGGCGGAGTTGTCGTAAGCCGCGAAACTCGCCTGCCCCATGATGACCCCCGCATCGAGCAGGCTTTCGTAGTCCATCGTGATGTCGGCCTTCTCCGGCGGCAAAAAGCCTCCGGTGACGCCGCCGACATGGATGACCTTGAGATCTTTCTTCTTGACGATCCCGCCGCAGATATCATCAATGACCTTGCGGAACGTCAGCCCCATATCCAGTTCCATGAGGCCGTTGTATTTCAGGTTGCCGGCGATCGCCCAGGTCTTGCAGCCTTTTGCATTCGGCGTGCCCATCGTGCCGTACCAGTCTGCCCCCTTTTTAATGATGGCGGGCACCGTGGCCCAGGTTTCGGCGTTGTTCAACAGCGTGGGACGGCCCCACAAGCCTTTTTCCGTGGAATGCGGCGGCTGGGCCTTGGGGAACGGGCGTTTGCCCTCGATGGAAGACATCAACGCGGTGGATTCTCCGCCGATGAACGCTTCCACGCCTTGATGAATGGAAATGTCGATGCTGAAATCGGTGCCGAGAATATTATTTCCCAGGAACCCGCGTTCCCTCGCCTGATCGATGGCCATTTGCAGACGTTTGACGGCAATCGCATAGTCCGCGCGGGTATAGATGATTCCTTCCGTGGCCCCGATAGCATATGCGCCAATCAGCAGTCCTTCCAGCATCTGGTGCGGGCAACCTTCCATGACACTGCGATCCATATAGGACGCGGGGTTGCCTTCGTCGCCGTTGACCAGAATATAGCGCACGCCGTCATAGGAAGGGGCTGTCGCCGCCTTTTCCCATTTCGTTCCGGTAACAAATCCGCCGCCGCCCTTGCCGCGCAGGCCGGATTTTTTAATCTCCTCGATGATCTCTTTCGGCTTCATCCCGGTGAGCGCTTTCTTCAATGCCTCGTAGCCGCCCACCGCAAGGTATTCATCGATGCTTTCAGGATCGATGGCGCCGCCGAACTCCATCGCCACACGGCTCTGCTTGGTCAGCTGTTCGTAGTAATCTTCCTTGGCCGCCGCCTTTTTGAACACCTTGCCGCCGACCACGTGGTCGTTGAGGATGCTCTTGACCATATCGGGTTTGACTTTTTCATATGTCACTCTTGGCTCGCCGGGAACGTAGACGTCCACCAGCACATCGCGGCTGCAATAACCGCGGCAACCCACCTGGCCCATATTGCACTGGCGGTCGCCCAGTTCGGCCTTGGCCTGCATTGCGGCGATCTGTCTTTCGAATTCCTGATAGACTTCCTTGCCACCCTCGGCGACACCGCTCAGACTGAGACAGACCGTGATCTTGATCGTGCCCTGCTTCTCCTCAACCGCCTGGGCTTGTTCTTGAACAGCATCCATGAAACCATCTCCCCTTTTGCTCTTGACTCTATGTAAATGGAAATTTAAGTTTATTCAGGAAACTCAGGAAACCCTCTCCCTCAGGGTTCCCCTGCAACACCCCAACATCTCATAAAACGCCGAAAAATTCCAGCCATTCTAGTAATCGGAGGCGCAATTGTCAATCGCTCATCCACCCCTTGCCGCTTGCGAATCAAGGGGTTTCTCCGGGAAACCCAATGGGTCTCATCAACGGCAAGCGCAAACCCGCCGGGGACCCCCAATACCGGTCTTTTAGCGGTTAATCGCTTGTGTTTTAAAGCCTTACAGGACGCTCGCCGGGTTTACGCGCGGATGTTTCCGGGCTTCCAACCGGCGCAAACCATGCAAACGATGGAACGCCTGGCGGTAACATCCGTTTGCCCCATCCGAAAAACTTCACCCGCGAATCAGGCCGGAATCAGGGGATCAGCCTGCCGATTTTATTCTGGTATTTGCCCCTGAAATATTCCCCCATTTCCGTAAACCAGACATGGCCCTGGGAATCCAGAGCCAGAGCATTGGGGTGACTGCCGGGAGTGGGAATTTTAAACTCGTCCATGCCCTCGCTGGTTCCCGGCCTGGCGCGGGAAAGGTCGAGACGGCCAATGCTGTCGGCATGATTCAGCACAAACCAGACCCGGCCATTTTTGTCATCCACCGCAATGTCGTGCGGCCCTTTGCCCTTTCCGGGAATCAGGTAATCGACAATTTTGGGAGAAGCCGCGCCCATAGGTTCCATGCGGGAAATCTTGTGGGCAAAAAACTGGGTGAACCAGACCCTGCCCGCGGCATCGAGAGTGACCCCGTGCGGCACGGAGTTTTCAGGCGGAATCACGATCTCCTGCACCGCATGGGTTTTCATATCGAAGGAAGCCATTTTGTTGAAAAAGACCTGCGCCCAGAACTTGCCTCCCTTAGAAAACCAGATGCGGTTGCCCTGAATCACCAGATCGTGCGGGTGCCCGGCGTTGACGGGAAATTCCTGGATGACCCCACCTTTGGGATCGAGCCTGGCGATCTTGTTGGCTTCGAATTCGACGAACCAGATATCTCCGTTGGCCGCCTCCACCAGATTGTGCGGTTCGCTTTTGGCCGTTGCAATGGCATATTCGCTGATTTTTCCCGTCGCCGGGTCCAGACGCCCGATGCGGTTGCCGCCCATTTCTGAAAACCAGATCATGCCGCTCCGGGCGACAATGATGTCATTGGGTTCGCTGTAAGGGTGCGGAAGATCGTACTCGGTGATTCCCTTGGCCGTCCCCGGTTTTGCCTCGGCGGGATTGAGCCTGCCGATTTTGTCGCCGTTTCTTTCGGTAAACCAGATATGGCCTTCGGCATCCACCGCCAGCCCCGCCGGACTGCTTTCCCCCGTCGGAACCAGGTATTCGAGGAGAGTCACAGCATCCGCCGTCTTCGCCGAACCCGTCACAACCATGCAGAAAACCGCGAGAGACACACAAAATAATACAGATGAGGTGGATCGTTGCATATTTCAGCCCTCCTGCCAGGGAGAAGTTTGAGGTTGATTGCCGTAAGTCTTGAATATAAACTCTATAAAAAGCGAAGCAAGCCATTATTGCCGGATGACGCCCTTTAGGACCGGTTTCTATTTTGCAGATCCCCGGAATCATTGCCTTAACTTATTACAAATAACCTTCTTACACACTCTATCTCCTATGATCAAAACAACCGTCAAAGCCGAGAATTTATACCAGCATAAAACCGAATGCGCCGTTATTTTCAGCGCCGAAGAAAACAAGCCCGCAGGTGAATTGAAAAAGCTGGATTCGCTCCTGCAAGGAGCGGTGGCCTCCGCGTTCAAGGAAAAACGCTTTGAAGGCAAAGCCAACCAGACGTTGCTGATGTATTCCAAGGGCGCGATGAAAGCGGACAACGTTGTCCTGGTAGGAATCGGCAAGTCCGGGGAAGTGACCGGGGAAAAACTGCGCCAGGCCGCTGGAACCGCGGCCAAGCTGGCGGAAAAATCGCGGTTCAAGAAAATATCGTTTTACCTTCCCGCAGGAGAACTGGAACAAATACTGGACAAGGACCCGGCAAAAACCTGCGGGGAAACCGCGCGCGCGGTAGCCGAGGGAGCCTGTCTCGGACTGTATCATTTCGACCATTATAAAAAAAACGACAATAACGACAAGCCCAGCCGCATCGCGGAGATCACCCTGCTGACCGACTCCAAAACGGCGCTTGCGAAACTGCGCCACGAAAGCGAGCGCGCCGCCAAAGTGGCCGAGGGCGTCTGCCTGGCACGGGATCTGATCCTGCACCCCGGCAACACGGCGACACCCGCCTTTCTTGCGGATACCGCAAAAAAAATGGCCGCGAAGCACAAAATCACCTGCAAAGTCCTCGGCGAAAAAGAGATGAAGAAACTGGGCATGGGGTCTTTGCTCGGCGTTGCGAGAGGAAGCCATCAGCCGCCCGCATTTATCGTTCTGGAATATCACGGCGGCAAAAAAGGCGACGCTCCCGTCGTCATTGTCGGCAAGGGAATCACCTTCGATACCGGCGGGATTTCTCTCAAACCGCCCGCGAGCATGGATGAAATGAAAATGGACATGTCGGGCGGAGCGGTGACGATAGCAACCCTTCAGGTCGCCGCAAACCTGAAACTGCCGGTCAATGTCGTCGGCCTGGTGCCTGCGGCGGAAAACATGCCGGGCGGGTCCGCCATCAAGCCGGGAGACATCCTGACCAGCATGTCCGGGAAAACCATCGAGGTGCTCAATACCGATGCGGAGGGGCGGCTGGTTCTGGCCGATGCCTTAAGCTATGCCGCGCGTTACAAAGCCAAAGCGGTCATTGATCTGGCGACGCTGACCGGAGCCGTCATCGTGGCTCTGGGGCATCTGGCAAGCGCCGTCCTCGGCAACGACGAGGAACTGATCGGCAAGCTCATCAAGAGCGGCGAAATCACCGGCGAGCGGTTGTGGCAGTTGCCGCTGTGGGAGGAACACGAAAAAGCCATGAAAAGCGATATCGCCGATCTTAAAAACATCGCTTACACCAGCGTGGGCGCGGGAACCATCACCGGGGCGGCGTTTCTCAAAGCCTTCGCGGGAGACCAGCCCTGGACGCATCTCGATATCGCCGGGACTTCGTGGTCCGGCGAGGAAAAACCCTACATCCCCAAAGGCGCTTCGGGATTCGGCGTGCGCCTCCTGATTCATTATCTGGAACAGGAATGCGGCGAAAAGAAATCCCGCAAAAGCAAACGCTGATCATTTAATATCACCGCCGCTGCATTTTTCCGGCAGACGGTAATCACTTTATCATTCACGATCCTGTTGCGTTGCGATGCAAAGTCATTTCATAATTTTCATACATCTGCTGGCGGCGGCGGCCGCGGTGGGAAGCCTGGCTTACTGCATTTTGTTTTTTCTGCCGGTGATGGAAAAGCTTCCGCCGCCCGAGAAAACACCCGAGGAACATTCGGTGACTTACAAAGCCCTGGAAATTCTGGCGCCCACCGTTCTGGCTTCCATCCTGGTCCTGATCGGCACCGGCGTCTATTTTCTGCTGGCCAACTACACCCGCCAGGTCGATCTGGCTCCGGGGTATTACGATCTGTTCGGAATCAAAATGGTGTTTGTGATCCTGGCTCTGTTTCTCAGCATATACCTGACATTCAGCCTGCGCTCGCGCATCGCCAACCTGGATTTGAAGCCGGAAAACAGAAAGCTCGTCCCCGCAACCTTGAAACAGATGAAGTCGCTGAGCCAGGCGATTCTGATAATCCTGCTGATTGCAAGCTTCCTCGGCGTATGGCTGGCAAGATTTTAAACCGGCGCCTGACGGCGGATGAAGTTTGAAGTTTAAGGAAGTTTTTTTGCGTTGTATCGGGCCTTGAAAATGGATAGCATAAATGGCAAGGCCGAACGAAAAAGGAAATCCGTCATGAGCGAAGAAAAACAACCCGTCTCCGAATCCCCGCAAACTTCCACGCCGGTCCCGGAGGAAACTTTTCTTGAGCCCGAGTCCCAGGAAAAGGAAATCGATTTGAATATTCTTTTCCCGGACGCGGAAACCGACCTGAATTCCCTGTTTCCAGACGAGGAAATGCGGCATCTGTTAAAAAGCGTCAGCAAGAACAGAAAAGACCTGCACGCTTTGAAAGACCGCTTTCTCATGGAAAATGAAACCGAAGACGACGCAAAAGACGCTTGAATCGTCCTGCGTTTATTGAAGGGCCATGCGGCTATAGATTTACCGGAGGCAGGCCGCCTGCCTGCCCATCGGAGCCGGCCCGGACTTTCTTCCTGAGCAGGGTGATCACATTGGTGACATGATCGTAGCCCATCTGGTCTTTCAGCGCCGCAAAGGTGTCCTGCGCCTGTTTGAAACTGCCGATCGCCAGATCCATGCTTTCCTTTTTCCAGTAATACTGCCCGATCGCCTCGTGGACCTTGGCCAGATCCCGGTGCGGCTTGGCCCCTCTGACCGCAAGCCCGGCTTTTTGATACCATCCTCCCGCCCGCTCCAGCTCGCCCAGGTCCATATAAAGGTCCCCGACATGTTGCAAGGCCCTGCCCTCTCCCACGGCATCCTGACTCTTTGTGTGGTAGGTCACGGCCTTGAGATAGCTGGTTTCCGCTTCCCGGACATCATGGGCGAACTTGTATAAATCTCCCAGAGACTCATAGGTTCTTGCGGCCTGTGGAATTTTATTTTCGGATTCGTAGATGGCAATCGCCTTGCGATAATTTTCCGCGCCCTTGGCAAACTCGTGAAAGAAATAATTTTCCGAGGCCTGTTGAATCAGCCGCCCCGCTTCATCTGGAGCGTCAATGGGGGGTTTATACAGTCCGCCATCGCCAGAGCCATTGAAGGAAAATGCAGAATCCTCATCCTTTGGTATGACATTGAACTTGTTTATAAAGATGGAAACGCCAATCAGCAAAAGCAGGGAAAGGATCAGGGTAAGTTTGGTTTTTTTCTGGAAGAAACTTGCCATGGCAACAGGCCTCCCATAAATAAGAAACGATGCGCCTTATTATACATGAGGAAAGAAACCGGGTTGGAGCGGGAAAAAAGAGAATATTCTTTAAACCCTCTGCACCTTGAGCCCGCGGCTGACAAACTGGAAGTCGAGAACCTGGCCCCCTTGTTTTTTAAGCTCTTCCTCCACCTGTTCCTTTTTGTCCGCTTTCACGAAAAAGGCCACGCATCCCCCGCCCCCGGCCCCGCATACTTTGGCCGCAAGGGCTCCTTTCCGCAGGGCGGCACGAATGAGCCTATCCATTTGCGGCGTGCTGATTCCCGGCGCCAGCGCTTTTCTAGCCTGCCACTCCGCGGAGAATACGGCGGCGAAACGGTCCTCCCACCGGCGCTTGAGAAGAACCTGCTCCATCTCCAGGGCCGCTTTCCGGATCTTTTCCAGACAGCCTGTGATTTTCCTATTTCCATCCACGGTTTGTTTGGTCACCTCCCAGTTATTGATGCCCGAGTTTCTGGGCTTGCCGGTATAACAGAGGACAAAGCGCCGGGTCATTTCCCCAGGATTCAACGGAAGCCGCGCAAATTGCACGCCGGAGAAACCCGGCCGCACAGACAGCGCGCCTCCGTAAAGCGCCGGGAAATAATCCTGCCATCCGGCAGGGACGGAAATCACCTGAGTTTCAATATTCCTGGCGATCTCGATCAGATGGCTTTTGGGAACCCGGTTCTGGGTGAACGCATTCAAGGCCCCGTGCAGAGCCATATTCAATGCCGAAGACCCGCCGATTCCGGAACCGGGCGGGGCCTGACAGCCGGTGACGATTTCGAACCCGTCTTTGGGAGCATAAAATTTCACCGTCCGCAGAATCAGCTCCAGAGGATGCTTTTCGGGAAGCGACTCAAGGTTGGAAAACTCCTGGGCGAGATTCAGATCCTTCGACTGAATGAGGATGCGCTTGTCTTTTCTTGATTTCAGTTCCACCGTCGCGTAAAGATTGATCGCGGCATTCAGGGTGGGAGGATCATCGAAAAACAGATGCAGCGGCCAGATGTCTAAAGTGCCTCCTGCAAGATCAATCCGCGTAGGAGCCGAGCTTCTTATCATGAGATGGAATCAGGAGGGAGGAAAAGATGCGAACGGGGAGTTCCAAGCCTGGAACTCCCCTTCGGTGGTTCTGCCTGAACCGGATTACAGTTGCTCTG